>Ga0268285_1000268_pt1 | contig 31922 bp, 25 predicted proteins | sample saktaG_2_FD_190144 | JGI IMG/M metagenome (GOLD analysis project Ga0268285, IMG submission 190144) | Saline water microbial communities from Sakinaw Lake, British Columbia, Canada - sak_2013_06_06_120m | ecosystem: Environmental > Aquatic > Non-marine Saline and Alkaline > Saline ... | reverse complement strand
GCCGGCACGATTATTCTGGCCATATCGATCCTGCTCTGGCTTGCGAGCAGCTATCCGAAACCCGGCAGGGGGTCTCTGACGGGCCTTTCAGCCGAGCAGGCCCAGCAAACCAGGCTGGAACATTCGGTCATCGGAACATTGGGACAAGCGATAGAACCGGCCATCAAACCGCTCGGCTTCGACTGGAAGATCGGAACCGCCCTGATAGGTGCAACCGTGGCCAAGGAAGTATTCGTCTCACAATTAGCAATCGTATACGCAGTCGGAAGCGCGGACGAAGGAACCGCGACTCTCCGGCAACGATTAAGAGCCAACTATACGCCGTTAACCGGCTTTTGCATTATGCTGTTCTGCCTGATCTACGCGCCTTGTGCGGCAACGATCGCGATGACCAAGCAGGAGACAAATTCCTGGGGATGGGCGATGTTCCAGTTCTTCGGCCTGACTGCCCTGGCCTATATCATAACACTTGCCGTCTATCAGATCGGCAGCCGAATAGCCGGTTAACCGGATACATAAACCCGAAACAAAACAGCGTTCAAAAAAACGCCGCACCCATAAGCGGTTTCAGAAAAGTAATACCGCCGCATCAATACCAAGCTGGCAAGGGTATTGGAGCCAAGGCTGGTTAGATATATCCAACAAAAACCGAAAGATGTTGAGATTTCTGATTTGCCAATATTGGCGAGACAGTTGTAAAATAAGTTCCAACGGATATTGAAACTTCGAACAAGCAACTTAAAACTTAAGTATATAGGGTCATGTATGCGTTAATCCGAAGATTTCAAGCGGAGGTAAAGTATGCGAACCAACCGCGATAAAAAGGAAGCGCCTTGCAGCAGTGACCGGCATCAAGAGAAAGAACTTAAAGAATATCAGGCGAAATTCAAGGTCCTGTTCGAGAACATGTGCAGCGGCGTGGCAATCTACGAAGCCCGCAACGACGGTGAAGATTTCGTGTTCGTGGACTTCAACCCGGCCGCTGAGCAAATCGAGCACGTCAAGAAAGAAGAAATCATCGGCAAAAGCGTCACGGAGGTCTTTCCCGGCGTCAGGCAGTTCGGCCTGTTCGACGTGTTCCGCCGGGTGTATAAGACCGGAACGCCAGAACACCTCCCCGTTTCAGTTTACAAAGATGAAAGGGTTGCAGGCTGGCGGGAAAACTACGTTTATCGATTGCCTTCCGGGCAGATTGTTGCCCTCTACGACGACGTCAGCACGCGAAAACGCACGGAATTAGTCGCTCGCATGACCGACCAGTGCTTTCGCGCAATCGCGGACTATACGTACGACTGGGAGATCTGGGTCGGCCCGGCCGGCCGCGTGTTGTGGACTAATCCGGCGGCACAGCGTGTCACAGGCTACAGCATCAAAGAGATCATGGCCATGTCGGATTACCCGGGCTCGGTAGTTTACGAGCAAGACCGCGACAGGATAGAACGAGCCTTTCGTTCGGCATTAAAAGGCAGTACCGGCAACGATGTTCAATTCAGGATTGTAAGGAAAGACGGCAAGGTAATCTGGGGGGAAGTATCATGGCAGCCGATCTTCGACGACGACGGCAACTCGCTGGGGCATCGCGAGAGCATCCGGGACATTACGTCACGCAAAGAGGCTGAAGAAGAGCTTGAAAAGGTAAAGCTTAAAAAGTAAAGTGCTTTCTAATCAGTTCTGTGTAAGCAGTTCAATGCCGTTGCCGGTTTTTAGATTGCGTGAATATTTCCTGTCCTTCGGATTGTTCCAGTGCTCGTGGACGCCGAGGCTTTTTAGAGCCGTGCCGTCCTTTTCCGGATCATAAGTCGTTCCCGACGGCGGTTTATCGGCCAGCGCCGCCTCGTGCAGATAGTTGTCGGGATTGCCGGTCACGTCCACAACCTTCGGGTTCAGGACCTGCTCATTCCGCAAAAAGTCCAGGCCCACTGAATCGATGGCTACCATGTCCTGCGAGACAAAAATGCTGGAGAACCAGTCGTTGTCAAAACTCGCAAAGCGTATCACGCTGCCCGTCTGATTTCGTGCCGGGTATAATGCGTCGACCATGTACAGCAGTGTTTTGCCGCCCAAGTGTTCGTGCCCGTTCAGATTCACCAGGCAGTTATACGAGCCCATCGGATCTCTTCTGTTGCCGTATTTGTGCAGCGGGCTGGGCGACCAGCCTCGATCGTTGGGAAAATACGTCGTGCCGAAGTGGTTCTTCCCGCATAACGTCATGCCAAACAGAGTGTGTGCTCTCATCAGCGCCAGGTTTATCAAGTAGCTTGCCTCGGTCACGCACTTCGGCAGGTACGCGGTGCCGGCCCTCGTATGAAGCGGATTGCTCGTATCGTGCACCGCGGCGATGCGCCCGTTGCCGGCTCTGTCCGGACTGACCACGAATCTTACGCTTTGAAAGTCTGCGTCCGGATTGCCCCTGATCTTATTGTAAATCGGATCGCCGATAGATCGTGTGGCATCAAACAGAGTAATCGCCGAGCCGGGCACGCCAGCCTTGTTTATAAGCTGGTCCACAAGCGAATATACAACATGAGGGCTCGGATTGCCGATGTCCGGCGTCCAACCGGCCTGGCGATCCTGGTTCATATTGAGCTTGATAGCGATCTTCTCCGGCTTGCGATAGCCCACTTCGCCAAGGTCCTTGCTCTTATTGAAGTACTTAAAAAGCGCATCCCACGCCTGAGAATCGCTCGACCGGCCGGTCAGTCCCTGAATGGTTTTGGAGATCATCACATCAACCGTTTTCTGATCGGTATTGTTGTCATCCCACCAGCTTCCCGTCGAGCCGTCCCAACCAGTGGCCTCGGGATCGCGAATCCATACGACACGCCCGGGATGAATCCCTTTCGCCGTGCCTATCGGGCTGTTTGCCGGTTCCGAGGGCATAAAAGCAGCCGCATTGGCCGGATTATTATCAGTGACGGAGACTGCACACCATACGATGGCGACAGCCGCTGCGGCACAAATCCCTGCCAGCGCATATCGTGACTTCTGTATCAGCCGCCTCGCTCTGCGATATGCTAAAGTTGAGCCGATCAGTCCCGCAATCCAGACCATAAAGCCGCCCGCCAGTGGGGCAGCCAGTCGTTGGCAGGGGTACGTCGCACGCGAAGGCTTCGGCACGACACGAATCAGAAACCAGATCAGTGATGCCAGTCCCGCAACCGGAAGCAGCCATATCAGCCAAGGGCGTCTCCTGGTCCAGGTAGATAGTCTGCCCGTTCGAGGACACTGATTAGACTCTTTATGTGGAAAAACGTGATTTTCTGCTGATTTATGACTTTCTGAAGCTTGTTTTGTGCTTTTGAGCGGCATTTGAAAACCTCCAAAATTTTCTGAACACCTGTCCGGATTGGCATTTTGTCAAGGCCATATTGTACTTCACAGAAATGTCAAGTGCAACGCCGTTTCTCAAAATTGAAAAGTTCGGCGTTTCCGCAGAACCGTATCGTGAAAGCAATAAATACGTGAACCCGGCGATTTTACTTGACGGAATGACAATTGATATAGTATAAATAAGCTTATTAACATCTATGGCTTTTAACTATCTCTGCAGATAAAAAAAGTATCGTATGAAGATTCTTAAGAAGCAATCCGTACTGTGCTTTGGAAGAAAGGAGGTGGCTCATATCCAAAAACACTAAAGGGAATATTGAAAAAATATTGTAGAAGTAACAACCACTGTAAATCGTCTTGGTATGTAACCAGAGTACGGATATCAATATTTTTAATAAGGAGGATTCTTAATGTGCAGAAAATTGACTTATACAATTTTTTTGATTCTTGTCTTGGGTCTGACTTTGACAAGTATAACGAGTGCTCAACTTGTTGGCTGGTGGAAGTTCGATGAGATGTCAGGGGATATTGCTTTTGATTCGTCCGGCAATGAACTTCATGGCATTCTTGCAAGTGAGCCGTATACTCCGGAATGGGTAAGTGGATTTCAGGGTGGTGCCCTGGAGTTCGAACTTGGTGATTATGTGGACATGGGCAATCCGGATGCGCTAAATTTCGGCACAAATGACTGGACTGTGAGTGCATGGATAATCTTAAATGCGCAGGGCCAGGGTGAAGATTATATATGCCCGATAATTGGCAATGGTGGGGATTGGGACGGAGGAAAACGATATTGTTTGACTGTGAACGAAGTAACGGAAGGCTGCGTTACTTTTACCACGGACGATGATGTTACTAAGGTGCAGGTAATAGGCACGGCTATAGTTAACGATGGCGATTGGCACCATATCGCCGCTACCAGGGAAGGAACTACACTTTCTTTATACATCGATGGTGTGCTGGATGGAGCTAATCCCGACGTACCGGTCGACTATGACCTTTCGGGTACATCTCAGCATAATGCATATATTGGTACGATTACGGATAACAGAGACGGCTTATTGCATAAGTTCTACAGGGATGGGCGAATCGACGACGTCCGGATTTTCAATATAGCAAAGAAGGAAAATGAGATACCTTATGTGATGAGGGATGATCCCTTAATTGCCTGGCAGCCGAATCCGAAAAACGGCCAAACAAGTATGCCGTATGATACAGTTCTTAGCTGGAAAGCCGGGCTCTATGCCCGGACGCATGATGTGTACTTCGGAACTGTTTTCGACGATGTCAACGAGGCAAGCACAACCAATCCGCTGGATGTCTTAGTCGCCCCGAATCTTGAGGAGCTCACTTATACACCTGCCGAGATTCTCGAATTCGGTCAGACCTATTATTTGCGGATCGATGAAGTTAACGATGTCGAGCCGAATAGTCCATGGAAAGGTGACGTCTGGAGCTTTACAACAATCAACTATCATGTCGTGGACGATTTTGAAGACTACAACGATTATGCACCCCATGATATTTTTACTGCCTGGAAAGACGGATATGACATCGAGACAAACGGTGCTCTGGTTGGTTATGACGATCCGGATATTAATGCCGGAGAGCATTATGTTGAGACTACAATCGTCCATGGCGGCAAACAGTCAATGCCATATTTTTATGACAATGACATGAAATATTCAGAAGCAGTAAGGACGCTGGATGCGATGCGTGACTGGACATCGGACGACATCCAGGAATTGTCGCTGTGGTTTAGAGGTTATTTCGGTTTTGTCGGCAGCTTTACAGAAGAACCTGCAGGTACTTATACGATGACAGCTTCCGGCACAGATATCTGGGACACATCCGACGAGTTCCACTTTGCTTTTAAAGAACTTGCGGGTCCCGGTTCAATTATAGCAAAAGTCGAAAGTGTGGAGAAAACAAACGTATGGGCCAAGGCCGGTGTTATGATTCGTAATACGCTGGAACCGGATTCGAAACATGCTATGATGGTTGTTACACCTTCACAGGGTGTTTCCTTCCAGCGTCGCATATCAACAGCTTCAAGCAGCGATGAAAATACAGAGGCCGATATCACAGCACCGCTGTGGGTGAAAATAGAGCGTGATTTTTCCGGCAACTTTACAGGCTTTTATTCGTCCGATGGTATCTCGTGGACACGGATTGGCACCGAATTGATTAACATGAATTTAACTACGTATGTAGGCCTGGTAGTAACGGCACATAATCCCAATGAGGTGTGTGAGGCCGTATTTTCTAATGTTAAATTTACCGGGACTGTTACTCAGGAGTGGCAAAATCAGGATATCGGGATATCCAGCAATACCCCTCAGCCTATATATGTGGCTGTCGGCAATAGCACCGGGGAACCTGCTGTGGTCTATCACGATGACCCCAACGCAACAGTAATACCTGTCTGGACCGAGTGGACTATCCCGCTGCAGGCTTTCGCCGATCAGGGTATAGACCTGAGAGATGTTGATAATATCGCTATTGGCATCGGCACTAAAGGCGATATGACGAGTCTTGGTGGCTCAGGCAAGATGTTCTTTGACGACATCCGGCTGTATCACTTGATAGAGACTACTGAATAGCTAATACCGCTCTTTTGCTTTCATGATAACATATTTACACTCACGAAAGCAAGTGCGGAAATGACAGAAGGACTCAGATAATTTCGGGGCCTATGGCTATAAATTCGGCGTAGGCCCCTTTTTTGAATTGGCTTCTTGACGTATGTTCTGTCCTCATAGGTAATAGTTGAAAATCTTCTGAACACCTATCCGGATTGGCATTTTATCGAGATCATACTGTACTTCACAGAAACGTCAATTGCAATGCCGTTTCTCAAAATTGAAAAGTCCAGTGTTTCCACAGAACCTATCATGAAAACAATAAATATGTGAATCCGGCGATTTTACTTGACGCAAAGGCAGCTAATCTGGTATAAATAGGCTTATAAGCACCTGTGGTTTTTCCAATCTGCAGATGAATTTCTATAATCCATTGCAGATTTTAACTTTCCAATGAGCAATCTGTACTTTGCATTGGAAGAAAGGAGGTGGCTCAGGTCCAGAAAACTTCAAGATGAATATTGAAACAATATTGTAGAAGTGACAATCACTGTAAATCGCTTAGGTATGTAGCCAAAGTATAGATACCCATGTTTTTATAAGGAGGATTATTATGTATAAAAGACAAATCTTTTTAACTTGCTTTGTTTTGATGCTGGTTGCAGTCCCACTTGTAACTCATGCACAAGTCGAGAACTTGGCGCTCAATCCAAGTTTTGAAGAAGATGAGGTCATCTTAGACGACCCGGAATGGCTACAATGGGCCACCTGGGGTTATGAAAGTGGCTTAGACAGCACGGTCGAAATCGATGAAACCGAGTTCATTGACGGCAAAAGAAGCCTTCGGATCATCCCAACAGGAGATACCAACTGGTATTTCATTGTGCTGAGCCTACCAATATACGTCGATATTGACAAAGACTACACTATCAGCTTCTGGGCTAAAGCGGAAGAACCACGTCCCCTGACTTTACAGTTGAAAGCAACTGATAACTCTATTGCTGCCTGGGGAGCAACAGACTTCGATCTGACAACCGAGTGGGCCGAGTATCACTATGGCTCAGAAGTTCTGATCGATGATGTAAAGCTTGAGATATTGTGTTCCGGCTCTGAAGCTCCCTTCTGGTTGGATTTTTTTTATGTCTATGAAGGAGACTATGTCGCAGGAATTGGTCCCACACCGCCATTGAAGGCTTCTGAACCGGACCCGGCCGATGGCTCATTCCTCGATCAAACATGGGCGACTCTTGGCTGGACAGCGGGAAATTTAGCAGTCTCACATGATGTTTACATGGGCGATAATTTCGATGACGTGAACGATGGCGCCGGTGATACGTTCCGAGGCAACCAGGCTGATGACTTTTACGTCGCCGGTTTTCCCGGATATGCTTTTCCGGACGGTCTCGTGAACGGCACGACTTACTATTGGCGAATCGATGAGGTTAATGATGCGGATCCGAACAGTCCCTGGAAGGGCGACGTCTGGAGCTTCACTGTCACACCCAAGACTGCTTACATACCCAATCCGGTTGACGGAGCCGAATTTATTGATCTTAATGTAACGCTTAGCTGGACGGCAGGTTTCGGTGCAAAATTACACTATATAGTTTTCGGCGAAGATTTTGACGAAGTGAACAACGTTGTTGCGGGTGTTCCTAACGGCTTAGCGAATTACAATCCCGGACTTCTTAAACTGGCTAAGACCTACTACTGGCGTGTCGATGAGTTCGATGGCGCAGAAACGTATAAAGGCGAGATATGGAGCTTCACTACTGAAGGTGCCGTCAGCGGCCCGAATCCCACCAATGGTGCAGTAGGCGTAAAACCGTCAGTGACTCTGCGATGGGATGCGGGTGCCGTCGCCGCTTCGCACGAGGTGTACTTCGGCTCGGATGCGGATACGGTTAAGAACGCCACAACAACCTCGCCCGAGTATAAAGGGCCAAAGGCCCTCGGTGAGGAGAGTTATGATCCCGGTGGACTTTCACTTAGTACGGCGTACTATTGGCGAATCGATGAGGTCAACGGCGTGAATCCCGATAGTCCCTGGGCAGGCAACGTTTGGAGCTTTACAACAAGTGACTTCTTTGTCATAGACGATTTCGAGGACTACGATGCGGGCGAGAATCAGATATGGTTTGCATGGCATGATGGGCTTGGTTATGGTACACCTGGGTCGGCGGATTACTTTGCCGGCAATGGAACAGGTGCTGCGGTTGGTGATGAAAACACCCTTTCTTATACCGAGGAGACTATCGTCCACGGAGGCAGCCAGTCAATGCCGATTGCATACGACAACAACAAGCAGGGCTACGCTTACTATTCGGAAGTGGAGTATACGTTGATAGACCAGCGAGACTGGACAGATGAAGGTGTTGCGAATTTGTCGCTGTGGTTCAGAGGCAACCCGGCATCCGTCGGCAGCTTCGTCGAAGGGCCGGTCGGTACCTACACGATAACCGGCTCCGGCACAGATATCTGGGATCAGTCCGATGAGTTCCACTTCGCTTACAAAACTCTTGCAGGAGCCGGCTCGATTGTAGCAAAAGTCGAGAGCGTTGGTGATACGGACGACTGGGCCAAGGCCGGTGTGATGATTCGTGAGACTCTGGATGCAGACTCGAGACATGCGATGATGATTGTAAGCTATGCTTCAGGTGTGTCCTTCCAGCGACGCATCGAGACGGGTGGTGTTAGTACCGACGATACGACTGCCGATATCACCGCACCGTACTGGGTGAAGATAGAGCGTGGATTGGCCGGCAATTTCTCGGCGTACAGTTCAGTCAACGGTTCTTCATGGCAGAAGGTGGGTGTGTCGGAGTCCATTCAGATGGGTACAAACGTCTACATAGGCTTGGCAGTGACCGCTCACAATGCAGGAGCCACATGCGAAGGAGTATTCACAAACGTCACGACTACCGGCACGGTAGGTCAGCAGTGGGCAAATCAGGATATCGGCATCGTAAGCAATGATACTGAGCCGCTGTATGTGGCGTTGTCCAACAGTACCGGCACACCAGCGGTCGTGGTTCACGATAATCCGGCCGCAGCGAATATCGACACCTGGACCGAGTGGATTATCCCGCTCCAGGCCTTTGCCGATCAGGGCATCAATCTGACCAACGTCGACAGTATTGCGATCGGTCTTGGAAACCAGGGCAACATGGCAACGCCCGGCGGTTCGGGCAAGATGTATATTGACGATATCTGTCTGTATCGGCCGAGCGAAGCTGCTGAAGAGTAAAATTCGCTTTAGCGGAAATAACAGCACCAATTGAATGATTTCGGGGTCTATGCCAATCAGTTTGGTATAGGCCCCTTTTTTAATGGGTTGATAATTCGACGACTGTATACAGGAATATTCTTGCTGAGTATGGCCGGTTTGAATTAAGCTTGGGAAACGATTATTAACATTCGGCCGAACTTTTCAATAGGAGCTTTCGATTATGTCGAATAACGCAATTTCTCGTCGAAGATTTGTCAAAGATTTAGCTCTCGCAGGCGGAGCGCTTGCGATGGGCGCCAGTTCAGCCGGTATTGCCGGTCAAAACCGTAGCGGTAAGCTGCACTTAGCCTGCAATCAATATCCGTGGACCGTGTTTTACGCACGGGATAACCGCGATTTCAACCAGGAGCTGGATAAGGGACTAAGCGAGGTAGCCGCCAGCCGGTTCGATGGCTACGAGCCTCTGGCTAATAATCCGCAGGAGCTTGACCGGCTCGGGCCGCTGCTGAATAAGCACGGCCTCGAAATTCGGTCGCTGTATGTAAACAGCATCCTTCACGAACACGACAAGGCCCAGGCAAGCATCGAATCCGTGCTTGCGATTGCACGCAGGGCCAAAGAACTCGGCACAAAAATCATCGTGACCAATCCCAGTCCGATTCGATGGGGCGGCCCGGAAAACAAGAACGATGCCCAGCTCAGAGTACAGGCCACGGCGATTGAAAAATTAGGACGAGAGTTAAAAGAAATCGGACTGACGCTGGCGTATCATAATCATGACATCGAATTGCGAAACGCTGCACGCGAGTTTCACCACATGATGGCCGGAACCGACCCGGCGTACGTTACGCTGTGCCTCGACGCCCACTGGATTTACCGCGGGGCGGGAAACTCGTCGGTAGCGCTGTTCGACGTGCTGAAACTTTACGGCTCGAGAATCACCGAACTTCACCTTCGCCAGTCGAAGAACAACATCTGGACCGAAGCAATGTGCGACGGCGACATCGACTACGAAGCGGTGGCAAAGCATCTGCTGCAAATCAACGTCCGCCCGCACCTGGTGATGGAACAGGCCGTAGAGGCCGGCTCGCCCAAAACAATGTCCACAATCGAAGCCTCCCGAAAAAGCTCTCAGTACGCCAGGCGTGTCTTTGCCGCGTTTGCATAAGATCGGGCTTCATTGGGCCTTGATTTCACTAAGCATGGGCATTAGTTTTTGCTTTTTTGTGTTCTCGGTTATGCAGGCTCACGTCGAGGATGGTTTTTAGAACGACCAGTACAACGAGCAGGGGGGCGGGAGAACCGATAGCCATCGTCAAAAAGCCGCCGGCCAGAATGGCAATGTGCATGACGACGACGCGGCCGTAGGGGCTGCCCATTAGCTTTTCGGGCCTGGCGGTGGCGTACTCACCTTTGAGCAGATAATTCTGAACGAAGGAGACGCCGTGACTTATAAACAGCGCCAGAACGGCAAATCTTACCTGCGGAGGTACCACCGAATACATATACTTGACGACATTGAACAGCATCTGGACGAAGACCAGAAAGCAGGGCCAATTCATTCTTCCCATGGGCGGACCTTGCCCTCCGTCGTGGAACAGTGCCAGCACGAAAAATCCGTGGACAGCTGTGAAACCGCCGTAGTGAACGATAAAGAATGGAATTAGAAAGAGCTTGCCCAGATGCGCGGCAGGGTGACCCACCCCGGCGAATACCATCTTCAGGATATTGTAGAACCCGACGACCAGGTTCTCCGTCCAGTACAGCAGAACAATATAAAATGCATCCCAGCCGAGGAACAAAACGCCCCATACCGGTATCACGTTCGCCGCTATGAGCGAGACGACCGGTATGTCGAGTAAGTCTTTTTTCGAGAGCTTCATGTGCCGGGCGTCCTTATTTTATGACGGTGGGATTCGGCCGCCGTTGGCATTTTAGCGTATTATTCGATTACGTGGATATTCCTGGCTTTGCAAATATCCTTCAGCTTTTTTGGCCAGATGGTTGCGCTGACTTCGCCGATATGAGCCTTCTTCAGGATTAGCATAAAGGTTCGGGACTGGCCGATACCGCCGCCGATGCTCAGCGGAATCTCGTTGTTAACAATAGCCTGATGGTACGGATATTCGAGCATATTGATCTGATCCGAAAGCTTCAATTGTTCCACGAGTGTCTCCGCGTTTATACGGATACCCATCGAGGTGAGTTCATGCCGGCGTTTCGTAACAGGATTCCAGACGAGAATGTCGCCGTTCAGGCCGTGCATGGGCTGGCCGGCCTCGCTCGTAGTCTCGGTCACCCAGTCGTCGTAGTCGGCGGCACGCATTTCATGCGGATAGCCGTCTTCGAGAACCCAGCCGATGCCGATAATGAAGACAGCGGGGTATTCCTGCAGGATTGCCGTCTCTCGCTGTTTACGCGGCAGATCGGGAAATCGCTCCAGTATCTCTTCGGCATGAAGGAAGGTCAGCTCGTCGGGCATGTCGGGATATTTGTCGGTCTTCAATTGCGGGAAGATTTCCTGGGCGTGTGTTTCGGCGCCTTTGAGGACCTTCCAGATTTTCCGTACTACCTCACGCAGCAGGTTCAGGTTGCGCTGCTCGGCACTGATAGCCAGCTCCCAGTCCCACTGGTCGACATACGCACTGTGGTCGTGATCGAGAAAGTAGTCCTTCCGTATGGCACGCATATCGGTTAGCAGCCCCTCGCCAATCTCCATATCGAATTGCTTCAGTGCCATGCGTTTCCACTTGGTGGCGGCCTGGACGACCTGAGCGTCAACCGGGTTCTTGTCGCGATCGTTCGAGACGTGGAACTGAATCGGTGTTCGGGAGCCATCGCGGTCGAGCATGTCGTTGACGCCGCTCTCGACGTCCACAATCAGCGGGACGGTCACACGAATAAGGTTAAGTTCTTTGCAGAGGTTTTCTTCAATGTAGTCTTTGACGGCATAGGTGGCAAGCTGGGTTTCCTTTGGATTCAATAGAGAGCTGTAATCCTGAGGCAGGATTTTCTCCAATTCGTCGTAGTCCCCAATCCCCGGCCCGGCCAAATCCGCTTTCTTTTCGTCTGTCACTGTATTTCTCCTAAATATTTTTTAATAGATAAATTTCAAAACCCTAACGTTTCATCACTTCGGTGCTGCAAATAATAGTTAAGACTACGATGGTTTTCAAGGTTCTTTCGCCAAATTTATGGAAGTAATGTTCAATCAGGTGGTTTTTCTCAACCATGCGGCGAATTGTTTCAGGCCGGCCTGGATGGAAGTTGACGGATTGTAGCCGATGTCTCTGGCGGCTTTGGTAACGTCGGCATAAGTGCGCTTGACGTCCCCCGGCTGAAGGGGCTGGTACTGCCTGACGGCTTTTTTGTCCAGGGCTTTTTCTATTTCGGCGATTAAATCGTTGACCGTAATCGGCTGTGATTCGCCGAGATTGTAGATATTGAAACCATCGCACCGGCCCATAGCAGCGGTGATGCCGTTGACGATATCATCGATGTATGTAAAATCGCGCATCATCGAGCCGTCGCCGTAGACGGGGATGGGCTTGTCCTGCTCGATAAGTTTAGCGAACTTGTGGATGGCCAGGTCCGGCCTTTGGCGGGGACCGTAAACAGTGAAAAAACGCAGGCATGTTATGGACATGCCGCAAAGGTGATGGTATGTGTGACAGATCAGTTCGCCGGCTTTCTTTGTCGCGGCATAAGGCGAGATGGGAAAATCGACATTGTCGTCCTCGGAGAAGGGCACTTTTTCATTATTACCGTAGACGCTGGAGCTTGAGCCGAAAATGAACTTGTCTATCCCATGCTTTTTCGCCAACTCAAGCAAAACTATTGTTCCGTTCACATTGACATCGCCGTAGAGCAACGGCTGAGCGATTGACGGGCGAACACCAGCCATAGCCGCTAAGTGCACGATTATTTGAACATCTTCGCCGGCCGCCTTACCCATTGCGTCGCCATCACGGATGTCGGCTTCGATAAGACGGAAATTTTTGTTTTTCAGGCAGTCACTGATATTCCGTCGTTTGATTTGCGGGTCGTAAAAGTCGTCGAAATTATCAACGCCGACCACGTTCCAGCCATCGGCAAGAAGCCGCTGGCATAAATGCGAACCGATGAATCCGGCAGCTCCCGTAATTAGTGCTTTCATGCAGTCTGTGTCCTCTATTTAATGTGGTTAGTGCCTGTCATTACTGCGCGATTATGCTGAAAAAATAATGATTGCTCCGAAAGCCAAAACGATCAGGGCGATAATCCGAAAAAAAAGAGTCGTCTGGTATTGATACCAATCGAGAATGCGCCTGATCTTTTCAGGCCCGAGCATGAATATCAATAAACCGCTTATCAGGAAAATAATCCCGGAGGCAAATATTATCCACGGGTATCTGCATTCACGAGCGGCGACGAAAAAGACAACTGCCAGGGCAAATCTTATCAGTCCGGCAAAGTATATCCGTTTGCCCTTTTTAAAAAATCCCATCAAGCGTTTAATAATATCAGGCCTGAGAAGGTACGTAATTCCCATAAGAGCGAAGAGCATACCCAAACTCTTAATAACTATAACAATACGCACCGGTTTATCCTTTCCTCAGGCCCGCGATGGAATAGATTTTCAAACGGACGCTCTTCCTATACTGTGATACTCAATTCCTGCTTTTTTGGCTATATCGGGATTGTAAAGGTTTCTGCCGTCAAAAATGACAGGCTTGTTAAGTTTCTTTGCGATGACTTCGAAGTCGGGATTGCGGAACTCCTGCCAGTCGGTGAATATAATAAGGGCGTCGGCGCCCTCAAGCGCATCGTATCCATTTTGTGAAATTTCGATTTGACCGTCCAGAGCCGCCATCGCCGAGGAGGCCGCCTCGGGATCATAAGCCTTTATTTTCATCCGGCGATCGAGAAACTGCCTGATGCAGAAAATTGCCGGCGATTCTCTGACATCATCGGTCCTCGCCTTAAACGCCAGGCCCCAAACTGCCAACGTCGTCCGGTCTTCGGAGCCGTCGAAATAATTCAGAATCCGTTCTGCAAATCGCTCCTGCTGGTTTATATTCACCTGCTGGACGGCCCTGGCTATCGTCATTTCAACGCCGTGCTCGGAGCCGGTATGAACCAGCGCCCGGATATCTTTCGGGAAACAGGCGCCGCCGTAACCGACACCCGGAAACAGAAACGCCGAGCCGATCCGTGAGTCACTACCGAGGCCATGCCGGACAAGCTCGATATCCGCGCCGAGCTTCTCGCAAAGTGCCGAGAGCTCGTTCATAAACGAAATTCTCGTCGCCAGCATTGTGTTAGCCGCATATTTTGTCATTTCTGCCGATACCGGGTCCATGAACAGTATTCGGCTGCTCTTTCGCATAAACGGGTTGTATAATTGCTGCATTATCGTCCGTACCGGGGGATTGGTTGTGCCAATGACTATCCTGTCCGGGCTCATAAAATCTTCGACGGCCGCACCTTCCTTCAAAAATTCGGGATTGCTGACATAATCGAACGGGACTTCGGTTTTCGATTTTATAACATCGGTCACCTTTTGAGAAGTACCGACCGGCACTGTACTTTTCGTCGCTATGATTCGATAGTCACTGATATATTCGGCGATGCCGTCGGCAACCGAAAGGACTGCAGATATATCGGACGAGCCATCCGGTGCCGATGGTGTCCCGACCGCAATAAAAACAATAAGCGAATTGTCCACGCCGTATTTCAAATCGGTGGTAAATTCCAGCCGACCGAGCTTTTCATTGCGCTTGACCATTTCGGCTAAGCCCGGTTCGTAAATCGGGATTGTTCCATTTTTCAAATCGGCAATTTTTCCGCTGTCATTATCCACGCATACGACTTTGCTGCCCGCTTCGGCAAGACACGCGGAAGTTACCAGTCCTACATAACCAATGCCAACCACACAAATCTGCATTCTATCAGCTCCTTTATTTCCGTATCGCGTTCAGATTGACAAGCTCGTTCAATCGACGACCTCTATCATATCGATATCTATTTCCACACTTGCCGCCTGGCCGAGCATATCTACCTGCAGGACCAGGCGCATTGTGCCTCTGGTTTTGACTACAACGCCCTGCAGGCCAAGTAGGGGGCCGGCCATAACCCTGCACTTCTGGCCTGTTTTGATGTATTTATCAGGTATCAGCGGAGCACCGGCTCGAAGTGCCTGCTCAATTTGCAGCAGCTCTTTGAGCAACTTCTCCTGGTCCTTGACTTCTATCAGGTTCGCCACACGATCGGTTCGCCACAGTTCACTTCGCTCGTCCTCGTTACCGCAAAAAAACAGGTACCCGCCAAACAGAGGCAGCAGAGATTTTATTTTCCGCCGGCTCTTGCGCCGAACCTTCCAGCTCATCGGGAGAAAGTAGCACATATTTTTGCGGATCAGATCATGAGCAAGGGCCTTTTCGTTCCTGCTCTTGGTATGAGCTACCCACCATTCACCCTGGAAACCACTAATCGATTCGGATTCCGGCCAGATTATCGGAGGATTTTCACTTACTTTCAGCAATTTTATTAGTCCTAATTTATTCCGTAAAACTTTAATACCGTCCCGGCAACATATTCGATATCCTCCGGCGACAGCTCCGGGTAAACCGGCAGCGACAAGACTTTGTTGCAAAGCTTTTCGGCAACCGGCATGTCACCTTGTTTGCAGCCAAGCTCCTTAAAGCAATCCTGTAAATGTAACGGCTTCGGATAAAACACCGCCGAGCCTATATCATTTTCCGCCAGGTATTTCTGCAGCCTGTCCCTTTCCGGCACGGTTATAGTGTACTGGTGATAAATGCTCACGTTGCCTGAATCAATCGCAGGCGTCCTGACCGGCGAACCGGCAAATAGGCGGTCATAGATGGCGGCGTTTTGCCTTCGTTTCTCGTTCCAGTCATCGAGGTATTTGAGCTTGACGTTCAGGACCGCACCCTGGATGCCGTCCAGGCGGAAATTGCCGCCGATCACTTTGTAGAAGTACCGCGGTTTCTGCCCGTGGTCGCGAAGCGTCCTGATGTCATCCGCCAGCGAGTCGGAGTTTGTCGTTACCAACCCTCCGTCGCCGAAGCCGCCGAGATTTTTGGTCGGGTAGAACGAAAAGCATCCGCAGTCGCCGAAATTTCCAGCCTGCGTGCCGTCCCGGCTTGCACCGATCGCCTGGGCGGCGTCTTCTATCACGGCAAGATTGTGCCGTTGCGCAATTTCCGTAATGGCCTTCATCCCGGCCAATTGTCCGAATAAATGCACCGGGATAACGGCACGCGTCTTTTCGGTTATTTTCTCTTCGATGCCGGCCGGATCAATATTGTAGAAGTCAGGATCGACATCGACAAAAACCGGCCTGGCACCAACCCTGACGACACAGCCGGCCGTCGAGAAAAAGGAAAACGGCGTCGTAATGACTTGGTCACCGGGTTTCACATCCAGAGCCATCAGGCTGACCAGCAGGGCATCGGTTCCGCTCGAAACGCCGATTGCATGTTTGCTGTTGCAGTATGCAGCGATGTTTTTTTCAAACTCCGCCACGGCCGGGCCGAGAGCAAAAGCCTGATTCTCGCAGACCTCGCTGATCGCGCGGGTAACTTCATCCTTGATGGCCGCATACTGAGCTTTTAAATCCAGAATTGGAATCCGCATTCACACTCCATTTACATCTTATGCTTTAACAACTTTTTTCCCTGCACCGCGAACCGCTGCCACAGCGTTTCGTGTATCGACGACGAGCTTTGCGTTCTTGACAATCCATTCGTAATCGTAATCACTGTGGTCGGTCGAGATCAAAACAACGTCATAGCCGGCCAGCATTTTCGCCGACAATTTTTTACTGGCCATCTTCAAATCGTGCTGGCGCTGCTTATGGGTTTTGGGAATGTAAGGATCATTGTAGTCGACCTTCGCACCCTTTTCCCGAAGCAGCTCAATCAGCTCGATCGAAGGCGATTCCCGCAAATCGTCTATGTCCTTCTTGTATGCCAGACCCAGCACAAGCACCCTGGAGCCTTTGAGGCTCTTGCGATGCTCGTTCAACGCTTCGATGGTTTTCGTAATGACATAGTGCGGCATGCTCGTATTGATTTCGCCGGCCAGCTCGATAAACCGCGTCGGCATGCCGTACTGCCGGGCCTTCCACGTCAGATAAAACGGATCGATCGGGATGCAGTGGCCACCGAGTCCCGGGCCCGGGTAAAAGGCCTTAAAGCCGAACGGCTTGGTACTCGCGGCGTCGATTACCTCCCAGACATCGATTCCCATCCTGTCAAAGACGACTTTCAACTCGTTGACCATCGCAATGTTGACACAGCGATAGATATTTTCGAGGATTTTCGCCGCTTCGGCCGCTTCGAGACTCGATACGGGAATGGTTCGGACGATGGCGGCACCGTAAAGCTCGCAGGCCATCCGGCAGCATTTCTTTGTCAGACCGCCAACGACCTTCGGTATAGTCTTGGTCGTAAAATCCTTATTACCCGGATCCTCTCGCTCTGGCGAATACGCCAGATAGAAATCCTTGCCGGCTTTCAGCCCGCTGCTCTCCAGTATCGGCGCCACAAGCTCTTTTGTCGTACCGGGATACGTCGTGCTTTCGAGAACGACCAACTGGCCGGGACTCAGGTATTTTGCAATCGTCTCGGTGCTGCCGACAATAAACTGCATATCCGGCTCACGGTTCTCCGTCAGCGGCGTCGGAACGCAGACTAAGATGGCATCGACCTTTTTGAGACGGGCCATATCGGTCGTGGCGTTGAAGCGGCCGGTTTCGACCATCTGTTTGACCTGTGAATGAGGTACGTGCTTGATGATGCTGCGCCCGGAATTGAGAATCCGGACTTTCTTCTCATCAATGTCGAAGCCGACGACCTTCAGGCCCGCCGAGGCGAACTCCCTGGCCAAAGGCAAACCCACGTAGCCAAGCCCTAATACGCCAACGACGGCTTTCTTATTCTCTACTTTGTCTTTCCATTGACTCATAAACCATACCTGTCATTTAATCAAAACCGTTAGTTTAGAGCTATATGAGCAAAATGTCAAAAGAATTTGAAATTCGAAATTAAAGATTGACTATTACCCGTTTTCAATCAAAAATCTGGACATTCGTATTTAAGGTCTGGGAATCGTACATTGAAGAATCGAAAATCGAAGACCGAAAATCATTTGAACGTGTTGTTTACGTGCATCGGCAGGCGCGTTTCTTTGCTCGAAAGCTTCCGCCGGGCGGCGAAACATCTGAAGATAAATGCATCGCTGCTCGGCACAGATACCACCGAGCTAAGCCCCGCTCTGCAACTGTGCGATCAACGCTTCAGCGTAAAACCCACCACGCACGCAGGCTATATCAAACAAATCCTGTCGATCGTCAAAGCCAACAAAGTTAAACTGCTCGTTCCGACGGTTGACCTGGACCTCAAACGTCTGGCACAGAACAAGTCGAAATTCGCTGCGATGGGCTGCCGTGTCCTTGTCTCGGATCCGGAAGTGATTGATATCTGCCAAGACAAGAGGAACACGTATCGGTTCTTAGTCAAAAACGGCTTTGACACGGCCCTGACGATGAGCGTTCGCTCGGCACTATCGAAAAAGAATATCGAATGGCCATGTTTTCTGAAGCCCTGGGACGGCTATGCCGGCATAGGAAATGCCGTCGTCAAAAATCGTAATGAGCTGCTGTTCTACGCTAAAAGTATCCCGAACGCCATCTGCCAGGAACTGGTCGAAGGCACCGAATACACATGTGATGTATATGTCGATTTCGGCATGAAAGTCCGCTGTGTCGTTCCGAGAAAACGCATCGAGGTGCGAGCGGGCGAGGTAAGCAAGGGACAGGTAGCAAAAAACGTCCGCATCATGAGTGAGGCGGTCACGCTGGTCGAGAAACTCGGAGCCGGTCCCGGCGTCATAACGCTCCAATTGTTCCTGACCAGCGACGGCAAAATCAAATACATCGAGATAAATCCCCGCTTCGGGGGCGGCGCGCCGCTGTCGATCAAGGCCGGCGCCGACTTCCCGAAATGGATATTGCAGGAACTAACCGGCAGAAAACCGAACATCCGCCCGGATGGCTTCAAGGACGGCCTGATTATGCTCCGCTACGACAGCGAAGTCTGGCTGAACGCATAATCAATAGTCAATAGTAAGTTGTCAATTACAGGGTTACCGTCAGGTATTCAGTGTCTGCGGCAAATCGCATTGCCCCTTTGTAAGCGGCCGGGATAAGTAAACAATCACCGGCGATGAATTCGACGATGACTCCTTCGGTTCCGAGAATCGTCCCGCATCCGGACAACATAATCAGCGTTTTCATTTTACCGGGCGCCAGCAGCAGCTCGCAGTTTTTGCCCTGATGCCCCTTATTGATAGTAAAGTACTCACTATCGGCCAGCAGGCCAATCGTCGTTACGAAAAGCTCATCGCTGGATTGACCGAAATGGATGCTCTCCAATGCCTGCTCGACGTGCAGCTCCCGAGCCTTGCCGGCATCGTCTACACGGTTCCAGTCGAACACCCGGTACGTCGTATCCGACGGCGTCTGAATCTCGGCAATTAACAGGCCCGGCCCGACCGCGTGGGCGGTACCCGCCGGCAGAAAGTGACACTCACCGGCCTCCACCGGAACCTTGACCAGCGTCTCGGCAACGGTCCCTTTTTCAATCGCCTCGGCAAACTGTTCCTTCGTAACGCCTTTTTTGAGCCCTTTATAAATCACCGCCCCCGGCTCGGCTGCGATAATATACCAGCACTCGGTTTTCGGATCGCCCTTACCCATTCGCCGGCAAGTTTCCGGGTCGGGATGAACCTGCACGCTCAGAACATCCTCGGCATCCAATATTTTTATCAGCAACGGAAACGGCAGCGGAAAATTCACATCTGCGGTTATTTCCTTCGGATATTGCTCAATAGCCGAGCGAAGCGTCTGCCCGGCTAATTCGCCGTTGGCAATAACGGATTTATCCTCAGGCAGATCGGCCAATTCCCAGCTCTCACCAATCTTCTGGTCGGCCGGCAATTCCTTGCCAAAGACTTCCCGCAGCTTCTGCCCGCCCCAGATTCGCTGCTTATAAATCGGCTCAAATTTTAATGGATAAGCTTTCATATTGATTATTCTAACCTCAAACCTATCGTCCAGTCCAATCCAATCATAAAATTGGGTTTGTTTGGGTTTGTTTGGCTTTGTTTTTTCGCCACATCCATCTGTTAAAATTTCCATAAACCATTATCATTACTTAATTAACATCATTTCACCAATTCGAAAATTGAGTTTGTTTTTTCAACTTCGTTTTCTCATTTTACCTTTTACCTTTTTACTTTTACCTTTCTTATGATTGGCTTTGTTTGGGTTTGAATTGGGTTTGTTTTTTCGCCGCCCCGGCCCATCAAAATCTCCGTAAATCATTGTCTTTATTGACTTAACGTCATTTTACCCTTCGGGCAAATTGGGTTTGTTTTTTCAACTTAAGCTCCATTTTTCGTCGTTTTCTACTCTTTTTCACCTGTTTTTTTCATTATTTTGGATTGTTTTTTCAAATTTTAGAGAGCATCAGGCTATAGTCTGTCATTGCGAGCCCCTGACCTGATTCTCAGGATGCATAAAAAAGAAAATAGCCCACCAATGTCATTGCGAAGGAGCGCAGCGACTGTGGCAATCTCAATCCTTCCGCTGCAAAAACCGTCTATTTTCTTAGGAGCCCTTCGACTTCGCTCAGGATAAACTCCGCGAAGCAATCTCAAACCATGCGATGGTTTTCTGTACATAACAGAGAAGATTGCCACGGCCCTTCAGGCCTCGCAATGACGTATTGTTGAGGTTTTTCACCAACTACCTCCATTTTTCATTCAAAATACGACATACTACATACGATATACGAATTCGTTAAGTATTATACGAATTATTAAACATATAGGCGGGCTTTTTCCGGAAAAATGTCCATTACACGGCGTTCTTTGTTCTGCCACAAAGGGCAGAGGACACAGAGAGAAGAAATTAAATAATCAATAGTAAATCGTAAATAGTCAATGGCAAGGTCTCCGTGAGACGGCGTCCTTTGTTCGTATTGCGTAGTGAGTATTGCGTATTGTGTGTTGTGGATAAGCATTAATCAACTTAAAGTAGACAGGATTTACAGGGATAAACATGGTGAAAAGAAAAAGAAAATATCTGTGTAAATCTTGTAAATCCTGTCTGTAAATAGTTTTCTGGAATTTGGGTTCACCACGAAGAGCCCCGAGGACCACGAAGAAATAATCAATAGTAAATAGAAAATCGTAAATAGTCAATTGATAGGGATCCTGTAAATCTTGTCCAAAAAGGTCGGCTGGAATTGGCGCAAACGGCCATTCGACAAGATCAGGGCAGGCTCTGAGCGAAGCCGAATGGGGCAGGCTTGACAATGGCTAAGTAAGCATAGTGTCAAGATAAAAACCGGTAGCTGTCCATAGTTTCCCAAGTTTCCGAAGGGGAACGAATGACGGCGGTTTTGCTGGACCGCCTTACGCATCATTGTCACATCTTCGAGATAAACGGCGAGAGCTATAGGTTCAAACAGTCTGCAGGAAAGAGTAAGAACAAGAAGAAGTAGAAGTAGAATTGTACTTGTACGCCTCCCAATGGAGGTTTATTATGTGGCCTGGGTGTGGCCGATTTGCGTGCCGACCCGTGGCTGTTTTGCATGCCGATTACCAGGAGATGATGTGTATGTACTTAACCGACAGAAATGATGACATAATGTGCATTAGCAAATCCGGCAACAAGATTTACTGGATGTTGACCAGCGAGATCGGAGCCAGGAATTTCGAGCTTCGTTACGTAGAAATTCCTCCCGGTGGTAAAAGCAGCTACGGCCACCATGCGCACGAACACGAAGTCTTTGTGATAGAGGGCGAGGGCAGTATAAGACTCAAAGATGGTCAGGAGAAACTGCGACCAGGCCTGGCTGTGTTCGTCTCGGGAGGCGAAGAGCATCAATGGATTAATACAAGTAAAAACAGGCCGTTGGGCTTTGTATGCGTTGTGCCCAGAGGAGCGGAGGCAGAATTGAAACCGCCTTGCGAGTGATATACACATGCGCAGAATAGGCGTGCAGCTTTGTCGCGCGGGTTCCGGCCTGAGTAGTAGTATCACAGAGCCTTATCAGCACTACTGGGTCAGCCGATGTTGGCAGTGTGAGCATCTTGTTTGACAGGTGATTTTACTCTATCCGCTCCACGCTATACGCAATTGGCCATTCTTAATTCATAATTCGAAATTTTATCTTACTCCTTAGAATGTTCAGGCTCAATCCATTCCATTTTGATCAGTATTCCATAAGGCTAACTTCTGTTAATATGGTTTCCAGATATACCCGCTTTCGGGTCTTGCTTCCAAGTCATCCCGCCAACTTGTCCTTATCGGCTCTTATACCGATGCCGATTAATAAATGCGCTGAGCATATTTGGTAAAGCAAACTGATTTGTCTTTTCCCTTATCAAAAGCAGCCTTCTGCCAAGCATAAACTGCGGCAAGGCGAAGAGCATCATAGTCGGCGTAAATTCTGTTGGCCAAATAATGGCTTCGCAGGTAATGCCAAAGGTTCTCAACGTGATTTATACCAATTGGAATTGGTTTTTGTCCTGCACTTTCTCCGCTCCCAGGACAAACAGCACCAACAGCATAAAGCCACTCAATTTTTTCTGCCTGACTACTCTGGGACGGGAGCCTGTTTTTGCCCATACGCGGATTACCGTACCTTGCCAGCCAAAGCATGCTTCATCCTGAAACCATACCTCTACAAGCGCAATGCTTCATGTGGATATCTCGGAGCTGATGCTACTTACAACGTTGTTCGTCGTAGTCATCTGACTACGCGCCTAATACCGTTGCCGGGGTATGCTGCACGTAGCAGAAGGATTCTCTGTTTTTGAAATCACCTGGAGATAACAATATCTACGCTGCCGTTCGTCGTAGTCATCTGACTACGCGCCTAATACCGTCGTCAGGGTATGCTACGCTCGGCAGAAGGATGCTCTGTTTTTTAAATTCACTCGAAGAAAACGATATGAACGCTGTCGTTCGTCGTAGTCATCTGACTATGCGCCTAATACCGTTGTCTGGGTATGCTACACATTGCAGGAGGATGCTCTGTTTTTGAAATCACCTGGAGATAACAATATCTACGCTGCTGTTCGTCGTAGTCATCTGACTACGCGCCTAATACCGTTGTCAGGGTATGCTACACACTGCAGGAGGATGCTCTGTTTTTGATATCACTCGGAGATAACGATATTTACGCTGCCGTTCGTCGTAGTCATCTGAATACGCGCCTAATACTGTTGTCTGGGTATGCTACATACTGCAGGAGGATGCTCTGTTTTTGAAATAACTCGGAGATATCAATATTTACGTTGCCGTTCGTCGTAGTCATCTGACTACGCGCCTAATACTGTTGCCGGGGTATGCTGCACGCGGCAGAAAGTCACCCTGTTATTTCAAATCATTCGGAGATAACGATATATACGCTGCCGTTCGTCGTAGTCATCTGACTACGCGCCTAATACCGTTGTCAGGGCATACTGCACGCAGCAGAAGGATGCCCTGTTTTTTGAAATCTTTCGTAGATAACGATATTTACGCTGTAGTTCATCGTAGTCATCTGACTACGCGCCTAATACCGTTGCCGGGGTATATTGCACATGGCAGAAGGACATCTCAATCCTCTGGCGGTCAGATATACGCCGTGCAATATACGAGCAAGCCTCGCGTTCTTTTCTGGCGATACATTGTTTGCAGATATTGGATTGTGTGATAATCTTTGATATTCGTAATAGCCTCCATTCTTAAAGATACTTTCAATTGACTACTATGAACAATAGCGGCTTTTATATGCTCAGCGCATTATATATTCGTAATTCGTATCACACGTCAGATTCCATCGCTTGTAGAAGAATTATAGAGTATGGGGCGGGAAATGTCAAATGCAACAAGTGTGAATAAAAGAGTACAGGAAGACCATTGGTTAGTTGAAATAATCGCTGATGCCGTCGGCGACTGCCTGGGCGAGTCGGTCCTGGAAGGAACTGCTACGCAGCAGGGCGGCTTCGCTGCGGTTCGATAGGTAACCCATCTCGACGAGGACGGCGGGACCTCGGGTTCCCGTCAGGACGTGGTAACCGGCCGTTTGAACTCCAAAGCTGTTCAGTCCCGTGCCGGACATCGAACGGGCAATGGCACTTGCCGCCCGGCGGGAAGATGACGACGCCGAACGTGCTATGTAAACCGTGAAACCTCTCCTCGTGCTTTTCGGGAAGGAGTCTGCATGGATGCTCACAAACAAATCCGCGTTGAGATTGTTGGCTATCGCCGCACGATCTTCAAGCTCGACGAAGTAGTCATCCGTCCGTGTCATTTTGACTCTCAGCCCTCTTTGTTCGAGCAGCCGGGCGACCTCGAGGGCAACCGCCAGATTGACGTCTTTTTCGTAAAAACCAAGAACGCTGGTCGCGCCGGGATCTTTGCCGCCATGTCCGGGGTCGATTACAACGGTCCCCGATAATCTGCGAGGCATGGGCGATGGCACGGGTGTCGGCAGGGGGGTATAAGCCCGCATCGCTGAGCGTATCCGCGGGATGAGTGACTTCGAGAAATAGATTTGCCCGCCAGTTCTCTCGACTGTCCCCACCGTGGTGACCGGCTTTGTATTGACGTAAATCTTTCCTCCGCTCAGCGTACAAATCATTACAGTATTCGCCGAGTTCTTCAAAGTCACATGCGTCGGCTTCGACTCGCTGACGCGCAGTCCCAGAGCCGTGGCAAGCTCGTTAATGCTGATATTCTGCCGGGCGGGAGGCACATTATCCTCAATTACGGGGCCATCAGCAAGTTTTTGGCAGCCTACGATAACAATAGCTGCCGAGGCAGCGAGTAAAAATAGTTTTATTCGTTTACCCATTCCCGAGTTCATATCGGTATTTCCGGCCGTTTTACATTAAACTCTTATGAATTTGCCAATGATAGCGGCAATTATCAATTCGATTCCCAACAGCAGAGCAACAGCCGGTCCAACCGAAAAATCAAGATAATATGCGAATAAAAGGCCGGATATCGAAGCCGCTATAGCTGCTATCCAAATAATAATCAACTGTATACGAAGTTGCGAAGTGAAAACAGCGGATATTGTTGCCGGTATAATAAGGTACGCAAATACAAGAACCACACCGCCCATTTGGACGGAAAACGTAATAACCAAACCAATCAGTAAATAAAAAACGAAATCCCAGAATATTGCCCCGGCTCCCTTAGAGCGGGTGTGTCGATAACTTTCGGAGAGGCCCATTAAAGGCTTTCGAACAAGATATAAACAAAAGCCGACTGCAGAAAAAGCTATCGCTCCAGTGACAACGTCTCGCCCATCTGTCCATAAAAGGCTTCCGGATAGTATATGCTGAATGTGCAGGTGCCCCCCGGGTTGCATTCCAACCAGGAAAAGGGCTGCCGCCGCAGCGATCGCATAGGAAATTCCGATAATCGCTTCAATAGAGATTTGAACGATACAGGTTCGAGCTAAGGCATAAAAAACCGCCATAACGAAAATGGCCGCCAGAGAGCATAAATATGAAATTGCCGAGTCCCCATGGACATCGAAAACAAGATGGGAAACGATAACACCTACCGCGGCAACCTGGGCCAGCGCAATATCAACAAATATGACCTCTCTTTTCAGTACGTGTATACCGAGGTATCCTAAAACAGAACTCATCATAATACATACGAGAAAAGGTAAGCCGACTATTTGAATTAACTGGAGCATCGCCGAGTTCCTTTCTTATCAAACGAAGGCTTTCCGATTAAGCACGGCACGAAGAACCGCCGCACACACAAAAACCAGGCCCAAAGATAAAACCAAAGTGGGACCATACGGCATATTCAAAAAATACGATGAGCAAAGGCCTGCTAAACAGGCGGCAAATCCGACGCTCCAGCCGATAACTACGGCCACGGCCCATTTTTTCGTAAACATAGCCGCTATAGCCGCGGGTATCATCAGAAATGCGTATGCCAGAAGGACTCCTGCGATAGGAACGATCAGCACGGTGATAATACCCTGAGTAGTAAATAGCAGAAAATCCCATAACTTTTCGTTGCTCATCTTCTGTGGATTCTCAGCGAGCTCAATGAACTTATGCCGAAACTTATAGTGAAAGAGCAATAGCAAGATATATGTCACGGCTGTTATACAGACCAGAGGCCAGGTTACCCACAGCATGGATCCCGAAAGGGTCTTTGCGACGTAGACTTCTCCGCCGCGGATTTTATCTGCCAACAAAAGGCAGGCCACCAGGCTCAGCACATACATGATACCTATGATTGCCTCACGAGGTATCACCTGGCGTTTTGATTTTATCAAGGTTAATAGTGTCGCGCCAAATAGTACGGCCGTCATCGATGCTGCATACGACTGCATTGTGCCGTATTCTATCCCGAGGCCTATTGCCGCAAGGGCGCCAAACGCCGCCAACTGGTCAAGCACAAGGTCAGAAAATATTAAGGTTCGCCTTATGATGTGCAAGCCAATATAGGTATGCAATACCAATACAACAGCGATTAGTGCGATTTGAACTGAAAAGAATCTTACTGTTTCCACACTTGTTACCTCTGCTTTTGAATCATGATTTTTTTATTAGACCTTTCATTTCCGCCGCCTTTAAGAGTTCATCCACCCAATAATCGACCAGATCAAAATAATTATCAATGCCTTTTGCTCCACCAACATACATCGGGACAATAACCGCTTCGGCATTGGTTCGGGACGCTACAGTTTTGATTTTTTGCTCATCAAAATAGTTTGCAGCCAGAATGATACCTATGTCCCTTTCTCGCATGAGGTTAATTAGACCCGTCACATGTCTGGCCGATGGTGGTATTCCCGGCCTGGGCTCCACGGTTCCCGCCTCCTCTAACCCAAAAAGGCTAATAAAATATACCCAATTCTTATGATAAGTCACGATGGGAGTGCCTCTGAGCGGGAGCATTTTTTTCATCCAACCGCCAAGAAATTCGATGAGCGGTTTTCCCTCATATTTCTGTTCTTTGAGAAACGGGATCAGCCTGTCCTCTTCGGCAAGGCTGCACAGAGTGTCACCACCCAAAATTTCCACTAGCTCGGCGCCAAACAAGCGTTCGTCAATTTGCAGATGAAGTTTCTTCAAGTTGTCGAGATACATTTGTCTGCCCGGCGGATCGTTCTTAATTAAGCCCGTTGCTATGTTCCGGGCAACAATTTTCATGTTCAAGGGACTACAGGTAATATGTGGATTTCCATGGATGTGAACACCGCCCTCGAACCTTGACAGGACTTTCGGCTTCTCGCGAAGTTTTATCCCCGCGGCGGCCGAAACATAGCCCGATTGGCCGCTTCGAATTTTGCGGTTCCCGGAGTTATCTATGACCGTCTGAATCCACAATTCCAGGTCCAGACCTGTAGTAACAAGAACATCGGCTTTTCGTAATCCTGTGGCAAATGACGGCTTGGGACGAATGAAGTGTGCGTCTTGATCGCCCCGGACGATGGCTTTGACATTCACCCGATCCGCTCCCAAAGACTCGGTGAGAAAGGCGTAATCCGGTAATGACGTGACAACCTGTAGACGGCCTTTTTGAGCTGGTGAAGTTCGCGGTGTAGCGTATAGAGCAGCTAACGGAAGAATCAAAGCTGCTGTTAACATGCATAATAATTTTTTCATAATATCTATGCTCCTTCCGTTAATAACGTTCATGCTTGTGTGGTCCGGCAGCGAATACACACTGCAACCAGACTACATGTTCCGGGTTATCTATTCCTTTGCTGTGGCTGTAATCATACTCGATGCGAAATTTGACAAAGGGACTTTGCCACCAGGTAATATAAGGCCCGACTTGCCGGATGTACGGACTGTCCGACGCCACTGCTAAAGGTGACAACGATAACGGGCCGGACAGATCCGCATAGCCTTTGGTATCGGGAACATAATAATCATATCTAATTCCAATATCTACCGTGCGAGAGATTTTGGACTGAAGATAGCTGTACAATCCCCAGGCATTGATGTTATCTGTGCCGGAACCGTCCGGTGCAAGGAGTCTTTTATTCAACAAATACACTTCACTTCGCCACTCCACATTTCGATAACGCATTTTTTCCGTAGGTTCCCAAAGGACGGAAAAATCCGAACCCAAAACAGTAGTTGTTTTGCTGCTGCTCTCTTCGGTGCCGTCCAGCATGTCCCACTCATTATTCCACCCCAGCAAGCCGCTAAGCCCCCATTCAACATAGGTATCTTTCGACAGGTCCCGGTAGTTCTTGTAGTGAGCCAGAAGGCTAGGTCTGTTACCGGCATTTTCATCGAACAAACGGTTATTTGATCCGTCGGTGACCTGGAAAGTAAACTGCTGTGATGAAACACCGGCAGGGGGCATCATCCAATCCAGCGACAGGCCGGCTTGATTCAATCCACCTTCTCCGAAAATTTTCCGAAGGGCCAGAGGAAAGTCGACCTGCTCCAGGCCATGTTTGTGCCATCGATTGACCACGCCGAACTGCTGTCGGAATTTACCGAGTGTCACATTCAAATCCTCATGGACGTTATATAATGTCAAATATGCCTCACCAAGCTCGGTTTCTCCTTCATGAAATTCCACAGCACCCTTAAATCTTGAATAAGGATCGAGCCAGGATTCGAGGTGAACGCCAAGATTGCGAAAGCTAAAATCGCTGTTCTGATCGCTCGCGGCATCGTCTCTATATGAGAAAAGTAAATCACCTGTGACGCTAATTTCCGGATTCAAAGCCTGCAGGCCAAGAGCTCCTGACGTAAAGGTTTGCTCTTCGGATCCCTTTTCGGCGGTAGTTTCTTTTGCAGCTTCGGCTTTAGCTAAGTCTCGTAGCGATTGAATCTCCACTTCTTTTTTCGGCTCTTCGGATATGCCGCTGTTTCTGTCGATTCGTTCTTTTAGAACACGTATTTCAGCATCGTATTTTCTTTGTATTTCGTTGATGCGCTGCCGCAGTTCCAGAATCTGTTGATTTGGTTCTTCAATAGAATTTACATCCTCTGTTTTGTTTTGTGCAAACGCAATATTCTGAAAAACCACTAGTGCAAGCAGCACCAACACTTCAACAAGTTTTTTCAGCATCTTACGCTCCTTATAATGCTTGATCGACAAGAAATAACCACTCAAGCGCGGGATAAAAAAATTCAGGATATCTGTCACGCTTTAAACTGTCGGTAAAATATATATTTTGGCACTTAAAGAACTACCGGAGGTGGCCTCGGATCGAATTGCTGATGATGAAATTGTTTTATGCAAATATCGGAATGAAAGTTGATGCAGCATTCAATTTGGCTGCTAATTTCGACTGTAAGTTCCGGCCCCAGAATAAATTTGCCGGGCGAGATGAGTAACTGCTGACAAATTGAGCAGCGTTCTGAGTCATGCCCTCCAGGATGTGTGTCGCCTAGAAGGTGCAATTGCAGCGTGACTCCCGTGGTCATAGCCACAAAGCATATAATTGCAAGCGTAAGAACACACTTTCGAGCTAAGCGTACCAAATTGTAATACTCCACAAAAACTCTATTGCGTTTTCAAGCACACGCCGGGCAGAGGCCTTCGAGCCGGACCTGCTGGCGGTGGATGACAAAGCCTTTGTGCGGGCTCTTTGCCATAGGCAGCGAAATTTCCGTCAGGCAGGTTGTTTCGCCACAGCTCGTGCATGTAAAATGGGGATGGCACTGGCGCTCGGTGCAGTTGTGGGCTAACTCAAAATGCCGGGCTCGCTTGTCAATAAAGACCTTATGCACCAGCCCGACGCTCAGCAGACTTTCGAGAGTCCGGTAGATTGTGACCTTGTCGAAATGTTTTTTCCCCGATCGCCGAGCAATCTGGTCCTGGCTGAGAGGTTTGCCCGCATTCATAAGCACTGTTAGTATGGCGACTCTGCCGGCGGTGCAGTAAAACTTCGCCGATTTTAACATTTTGCGGGCTTGCACATCTGAATTCAGATTTGTCATTTTTACTCCAACAAAGTTCACAGCTCACTTACAATCGTGGCTCTGTTTTTTAGTGGTGGTGGGCATGTGACAAATCACACTCCGAATTAACGAATAACAGCGGAAAAACAATATCACTGAAACAGCAGGGCAGCCAGACGGCAATGAACAGAACTACAAAGACACCGACAAGCATGAGGGCCGTCAGTTCCCGATGCGTATTCATTAGAACGTGAAACGAGGAGGCCCAAGTACTGATAAGAACGTGGCCGGCATGCGGGAATCTGGTCCGCGGCATGAAATACGCGATGAGAATCCCCAGCAATGCCGCTGGATTGACCAGATACCAGTCCTCGATAAAGCCTAAATGCAGTCGCGCCCGGATACCGGGCGTCCCTTCGCTCGATTCGGACTCCGAGCCATTCTCATGGTGAATATTCTCATCATTGCTGTGGCCGGGCACCTCATCATGCTCGTGCATATCCGCATGCACAGGAATAGCCACTCCCAACATGCTCTCGCCGAAAAAGGGAAGGACACAATCGCTCAACGTGGCGATGCCAATAGAGCCTATATAGCCCACGAGAAGAATCTTCACAATGCCCACCTTGCCTTCATAAAGCTTGTATAACGAAGCGGTTACGATGGCCGACAGAACCACGTGGCCCGGATGGAACACCTGGAAGAGCCGGTGATTTATCTCCGGCCCGACGTTCTTGAACAAGAGCATGCAAACAAGCCCGGTAGCGGCTCCGAAAAGCGTAAATGGGGCGTGGTTTTTCAATTCTGATAAAATGATTGCTAGTTTTTTCTGTGGCTGCACTTAGTTCTTCTCCAAAATTTATCTAATGATATTTTCTATAAGATCAAATTATCCTACCGGCTATACGTAAAATATGCAACTTAGTTGCAAATATTTTGTCAGATTTTTTCTACGCAAAGGGAATTTTAAATCATAAAACGGGGCCGGACTTGCAATTTGCACAGGTCAAAAAGCATTGCAGATTTCCCTCTTTAAGGGTAAATTAAGCATTTCATGAGAAGGCTTAAGGTAACTGGAGGCATTTTTATGCAGAAGAATATTGTATTTAAACAGCGGCGGGCGGAGAAAATTATTCTCATGCTGCTGTCGTTGGTGGCTGTTTCGGCATGTTTTGGCTGCCAAAGCAACGGCAGATCTTCCCGGCCGCTTATCGGCATTACGAGCGTTTATCACGTAGACGAGGACAACGGCTCGGTTTCAACTGTGACCGGCTTCGATTATGTGAAAGCCGTAGCCGAGAACGGCGGCGTGCCAGTAATACTGCCGACCATAACCGATGAAGAAATTTTGCTGCGTTATGTAGAGGAGCTTGATGGTCTGGTTCTCGTCGGGGGCGATGATATTCCGCCGGATGCTTACGGCCAGCAGCCGCACGAAACGGTTAAGGTAATGCCAAACCAGCGATATGATTTTGAAAGGCAGCTTATACCGGCGTGGTTATCCAGCGGCAAACCCATACTCGGCGTTTGTCTCGGTATGCAGTTCACCAACGTTGTCTCAGGCGGTACGCTCATCCAGGACATTCCTTCGCAGGTAGGGACAGAGGTGGCTCATCGCCGAAAGTATCATCGTGTGCGAATCGAGCCGAACAGCTTATTGGGAAAATTTCTTGACAATGAAGATGCAATGGTGTATTCAAGTCACCATCAGGCGGTCGATAAGCTCGGAGAGAATCTGAAGGTTATCGCTCACGCCGATGATGGTGTCATCGAGGCGCTGGAGCGAGTCGACGGCGGTTTCGGCT
>Ga0268285_1000267_pt1 | contig 31951 bp, 39 predicted proteins | sample saktaG_2_FD_190144 | JGI IMG/M metagenome (GOLD analysis project Ga0268285, IMG submission 190144) | Saline water microbial communities from Sakinaw Lake, British Columbia, Canada - sak_2013_06_06_120m | ecosystem: Environmental > Aquatic > Non-marine Saline and Alkaline > Saline ... | reverse complement strand
AAGTGAACCAATTAATCGAAAAAACTTCATATTTCTCACATCCTTTATATTTATTTAAATTCGACCTTTGATATTAAACAAGATTCGGCTATTGCTATCCTCAGTCTGGCACCAAAGTTTTAAAGGCAATTTACGAAGTCTGGAGCATATCTCATTGATCCATTCCAGTTAATATGTTTTGTCCGGAAACCAAAAAATCATTACTTAAAATCTTTCCCGTAAATTTTTCCCAACAATTTTAATGTTGCTTGAACCGAAGGATTCTTAGTATTTTTTAACACTAATCTCTCACCAAATCTATTAAATAGAGGACTCAAAAATTCATCACCCCAGGAAGGCGTAAAAGTTATGACCCCTTCAAAATCCACTATGATATTTTCACCGCCTTTTATATCTCTCAGGGAGGGCTCGAAAGCAGCAAAGGATTCCCTGCCGAATTGCCGACTATTTAAGGTTGTACCAAATTTTTTCAAAAAAATAGTCATAAAGTCTGTCTTAAAACTTAATTAATGCGAGACAACCGTAAAGCTTCGTATCACCTAAGCTATTCCGTAGCCTTGGCGAAGGATAGCTGCGGGGCTTGGATTCGGACCAAGATTAAATGCTCCAGAGGCATCCGTCCTACCATTAGACGACCCCGCAATCTACACTCTCAAATACTTCCTTATAGCAATCAAGCTTCCGAATACTCCAATACCTACCGCAATCATCATTTGAAGCAGGAATATGTTCAACAATCCTCCCTTAAAGAACCCAAGCATATCAAACCCTCCAAGTGAAACCTGTATCTTAGCATTGAAAGCAAAAAGCAAAGAAAAGAATACCAAAAGAGTTATTAAAACAGCAAACGTTCCTATAATCATCCCGTGAATTACAAACGGTCCCTTTATAAACCAATTTGAAGCACCAACCATTCTCATGATCTCTATTTCCTGTTTTGAATTCTGCAAAGCCAATTGAACTTGATTGTAAGCAACCAGAACGGCAACCAATCCCAAAACAAGAGCTAAAATAATCCCACCTTTGTTTACTTGCTGACTAATCGATAAAAGCCTTTGAATAATGGGCTCTTTCTCATAATAGTCAATCTTGTAAATAATATCTTCAAACTCCCCTTGTTCTAATTGACTTACAATTGAAGCATATTGCGAAGAATGAAAGGCACTAATATCTAGATGAGCAAGAAAAGGATTCAACCCCAATTCCCCCAAAGATTCCATTAAAAGAGCGTCGCCTTCATGACGTTCTTCAAACTTCATAAGAGCTTCCTCTTTTGAAATATATTTAATATTTTCAATCTCAGATATTTCAGCAATTTCTTTTGAAAATTCCATTACCTCCCCTTCTAAAACATTTTCATTGAAATAGACATTGATATCAACTTTTTCTTGGACTTGTTTAATTAAAAATTCAGAAACCGCCCCGAAGACATAGATACATGTAATTAAAGAGACAACTACAACCAGAATAAAGATGCAGGCAGAAGCCCCTCCTATGTTGCGAGAAAAGTTCTTCCATCCGAGCTTTAATATTTTTTTAATAAAATTCATAAAATAAAGTTATAAGATGAACCTTCCTTTTTGGTCATCCCTTATTACTTTCCCTTCTTCTAAAGTAATCACTCTTTCTTCTAAGTTATCTATTATCTCTTTGTCGTGAGTGGATAAAATAACGGTAGTCCCAAGCTTATGAATCTTTTTTAAAAGATTGATTATATCTCTTGTATGATAAGGATCAAGATTTCCCGTAGGCTCATCGGCTAAAACTACCTTGGGACGGTGAGCAATAGCTCTTGCAATAGCTGCCCTTTGCTGTTCTCCTCCCGAAAGTTGAGCTGGAAAATTAGAAGCTCTGTTTGTAAGTCCGACTATTTCAAGTACTTGAGAGACCTCTACCGATATATCTTCATCATTTTTACCTATCAACTCTAAAATATAGGAGATATTTTCATAAACGGTTTTTGAAGGAAGAAGCTTGTAATCTTGGAAGACAATTCCTATCTTTCTTCTAACTCCTTGAAGCTTTCCGAAACCCAAGGAAGAAACTTCATCTCCGTTAAAAAAGATTTTGCCCTTGCTTGGCTTTTCAATTCCCAAGAGAAGTTTTAAGAGAGTTGTCTTCCCTGCTCCCGACCTGCCTACAATGCAGACAAATTCATCAGAATCTACTTCAAAAGACACATCGTCTAGAGCAATAATGTTATTGGGATAAGTTTTAGTTATGTTTTGAAACTTGATCATCTTTTTTAATTTTAATTTCAGCTTCAATAAACTGATCTATTTCACCATCAAGTACTTTCTCAATGTTTGAAGTCTCAACGCCGGTTCTTAAATCTTTTATCATCTTATATGGATGAAAAACATAATTCCTTATCTGACTTCCCCACTCTATAGAAACTGCTTTTCCTTTAAGTTTGGCCAATTTCTTTTCTTCTTCTTTTTCTCTCAAGCGATAAAGCTTTGAATAAAGCATTTTCATTGCTGTTTCTCTGTTCTTTCCTTGCAAACGCTCAATTTGACAAGAAACGACAATATTTGTAGGAAGGTGCGTTATCCTCACAGCAGAATCCCTTTTGTTCACATATTGGCCTCCGGGTCCCGAAGCTCTGTAGAAATCAATTCTTAAATCTTCCGGCCTTATCTCTTCCTGTTCTTCCTTTAAAATCTCAGGCAGGGCCTCAACCAAAGCAAAAGAAGTGTGCCTTAAGCTTTGAGCAGAAAAAGGAGAAATCCTAACCAATCTGTGAACACCGCTTTCTTTCTTTAAAAACCCGTAAGCATATTTTCCTTTTACTTCCAAGCTTGCCTGTTTTGTTCCAATCCTTCCCTCAGCCCCCGCTTCTCCAAAAGATTGATCTATTAATTTCACATTGAACCCTTTTTTTTCACAATACATCTGATACATTCTCAAAAGTATAGTTGCCCAATCCTGGGCATCCTGACCTCCCGCTCCGGAATATATCGAAAGGATTGCAGAACCTTTATCATATTTATCTGAAAGAAAAACCTTGAATTCTTGTTTTCCTATTTCTTTTTCTAAAAAATTAACCTTCTCTTCAAGTTCTTTTCCAAGAGATTCGTCTTCCCCGACCAATTTTTCAAGACCTTCAACCTCTCCAAGCTCTTTTTCCAAAGATTGGCATTCCCCCACCTCCTCCTTCAAGAAAGAAAGTTCCTTTGTCACTTTAGCTGCTCTCTTGTTATCTTCCCAAAATCCGGGAACTCTTATCTCTTTTTCTAACTCTTTAATCTTTTCTTCTTTATTACTTAAGTCAAAGACAGTCCTTCAGATGAAGGAGTTTTAATTTCAAGTCTTCAATTTTATCAGATAATACTTTCATTTCTTTAAGTAAATTTACCATAAAATCAAATGAAAGTAAACGAAGAGAAAATATTGAGTTAAACCAAAATAAATGGCGAGCAAACATAAATGTTTACTCGCCTATCTTAAAAATTGGTGCCCGTGACCGGGGTTGAACTGATGTCTCTCGGATTTAGAAATCGAGTATTTCCTTGATTTAAATCACGGATAGATTTCTATCTCCTAATGACGCTTTCAAGGCGTGTATTCTTCGTTAAACTACACGAGCCCAATTGTTGAAAGAACTATGATGCTTCATACTATCACAATCAAAAGAATTTGTCAATGAGAAAGCGAGACATAACCGTCTCGCTTTTTTAAAATCACTTGCCCTTCAACCAATTCGAGTGTAAAAATACTTCTAAGAAATGGGAAAAGCTTACGTATTCTTTACTAGCCTTAAAATTATTTTTAAGAATATGCCTCTTTAAATAGTCAAGGATATTATTCTCATCAATATTCCCTGAAGAAATTACAATCCTCGCAGTCCCGAGAGATTTTAGCATTCTCTTATTCCATGCATGTAGATCAGTTGTCGGTACTAACGGCATACGCATTATCTCTGCAAGCACGCTTGTCTTCTTGTTAGTATAATCGGTGTAGCCATCAGGCATAAGACCTCTTACCCATGGAATTAACAATCCATTCCATTCCAAAGCTATTCTGCCGAGATATTTACCGCAAATATGAGTAAGTTCTAATTCTTTTTCCGAACTGATATCTCTGAATCTGCGAGACGGTAAGGCATCTACATAGGGATGATCAAAAATAGCTATTCCTCCCTTTTCCAGTATCTCGTCAATGATTCCTTCCACGCTGTACAAACTTTTAATCCGAGTTACCCCTATTGATAAGATATGCCAGGACCTGTCAAGGGGAGCAACCTCTCTTCCTAAGATGACAAAAAGACTTTTTCCATTCTTCTTGTTGGTAAAATGATAGGTCTTCTTACTCCAGTCTATCTCCATTTTGTAATAAGACATTAATTCCTCATCTGCAAACATTACTGTTCGAAGGTCAACAAGCTTATGCCAGCTGAAATCAAGCAAACATATCAAATCAAGATCATTTTTTTCCATCTGTCTTAAAATATCTATAGCTTTAATCTTGTTTCCAAACGGATGGACCTGTAAATCGCAAGATAATTTCTGAATTTTCAAATCAATTCACCTCCTTATTATTTTTTTAAAGAAAAGATATTATATCATACATCTATTCCAAAGAAATGTCAATAAAAAAATCCTGCCCTTAGGCAAGTTTTTGGAGCCGGAGGCGAGATTCGAACTCGCGACTTGCTGTTTACGAAACAGCTACTCTACCACTGAGTTACCCCGGCAAGAAAGACATGAGATTGCTCTACCCCTGAGCTATGCTGGCATAAAACCCAAGCGGGTGAGCGGAGTCGAACCGCCATCCATTCCTTGGGAAGGAATTATAATAACCGCTATACGACACCCGCATAAATCACCAAAATTTTAACTTTTCAAGTATATTATCTAAAAACCCTTTTTCTTCTTCTTGCTCGGGAACTGGTTCTTCCTCTTCTTCTTTAATAAAAGCAACTCCTTGTTCTCCGGGACTTTTTAAATTAAGATCTTCCCTTGCAACTTCTTCTACATATTCCTCGCTTTCCTGATAAGAAATATTAGCTTGAAGATTTTTTTTCTTCTGTTCTAAATCTCGAATCTGTTCTTGAAGCGATGCAATATCTTGAGATATCTTAGCTCTTTTCTGATTTATATTAACAGATGAAAAAAATAAGAAACCGGTTATTCCCAAAATAAAAGCAAGAAGGAAGTAAGAAAAGAATGATGATTTGACGACTCCCTTTTTAAATCTTTTAAATTTTGCTACCATCTTATAAAGGGATTAATTAATTTAATTAGCTTATGAAAAAATTAAAACAAAAAGATATCTTTCGCATAGTCTGGGTAGTGATGATTTCTCTCGTGATACTAAGCATGCTTGGATTTACACTTGCACCCTTATTCTAAATTAGCATTTTTAGACTTTCTTTTCAAACATAATTATTCACTTTTGAATATCTCTAAAAAGGCTTTTGGAGGGATTGCCAGCTTTCCCTTCTCTTTAAGTTTCTTTTTCCCCTTCTTCTGCTTTTGAAGAAGTTTTCTTTTCCTTGAAAAATCGCCTCCGTAAAGAGGAGCTGTAACATCTTTTCTTTTAGCGCGGATAGTTTCTCTTGCAATTATCTTTCCGTAAACGACTGCCTGTAAAGGAACGGAGAAAAGTTGAGGAGGCAAAACGCTTTTCAGTTTTTCAACCGTCTTCCTGCCCTCTTTCTGAACTTCGGACTCAGGAACAATCTTTGACAGAGAGTCTTCCCTTCTCTCCAATATCAAAACATCGAGTTTGACAAGATTTACCTGTCTCCAATCCAAAACTTCGTAATTGACGGAAGCAAAACCCTTGGTTACACTCTTTACTTTATCGTAAAAGTTTTTAGCCACGATTTCCCTTAAAGGAGTCTCATAAACTAACCGGCATTTCTCTTCCCCTATATAGTCGGTTTTAATGTAATTGGATTTAATCTTTTTAAGAAGTTCTGAAACATTCCCCATATATTCCAAAGGAGTCAATATTTCAAGCTTTGCCCATTGCTCTAAAGTTTCTTTAATCCCGGAAGGGTTCTCCGGCCAATCACTGGGACTGTAAACAAAATAGCTTCTATTCGTTTTATCAATCAGTTTAAACAGAACTGACGGGGTCGAGAGAATAAGATTCAAGTCAAACTCCCTTTTCAGCCTTTCGATAATAATCTCCGCGTGTAAAAGACCCAGGAATCCGCATTGATAGCCTCTTCCGAGCCCGGCTTTCAACTCAGGTTTAGATATCAAAGAGGCGTCGGTTAATACTAATTTCTCTAAAGCATTCTTTAAGAGTTCAAAGTCATTTGAATCTTCGGGATAGACGCTTAGAAAAACCATGGGCGAAGACTCTTTGTATCCATGCAAAGCAAGTTTTGAAGCTTGAAGTTTAGACCTCGAAAGCAAAACGGTATCACCCACCCTTACTTTGCGCGATTCTTTAATACCCGTAGCAATATATCCAATTTCACCTGACTCCAAAAACTCAGATTTAACCAATTCGGGTTTAAAAAGTCCAACTTCTTTTACCTGGCTTTCAACTTCTCCTTTGATTAAATAAATATTGTCCCCTTCTTTAATATGGCCGTCAAAAACCCTGACGTAAACTATAACTCCTTTAAAAGAATCATACTTTGAATCAAATATGAGAGCACGAAAGTCATCTTCTTTGGAAACATCTTTTGGGGAAGGAATCTTTTTAATAATCGTTTCTAAAACTTTTTCAATATTGGTGCCGTCTTTCGCTGATATCTTTAAGATATCTTCAGGGTTAATAAAAAGAAGGTCTGACATCTCTTTTTCAACTTCTCCAATCCTTGCTTCAGGCAAGTCAATCTTATTAATAACAGGGATGATGACTAAACCTTGCTTTTGAGCTAATTCCAAATTAGCAACCGTTTGGGCCTGAATGCCCTTGACGGCGTCCACCAGCAAAACAGCTCCTTCAACCGCCGCAAGGGAGCGAGAGACCTCATAGGAGAAGTCAACGTGTCCTGGAGTATCTATAAGGTTCAAGAGATAGTCATTTCCCTCAAAAGAATGATTCATGGTAACAGGCTGCATCTTTATGGTAATCCCCTTTTCTCTTTCAAGATCCATCAAGTCGAGATATTGGGAATGCATTTTTTTCGGATTAACCGTTTTTGTCAATTCAAGAAACCTATCAGCCAAAGTTGATTTTCCATGGTCTATATGAGCAATAATAACAAAGTTTCTAATGTATTTCTTTTCCATTATTTTTCTATTGATTTTTTTAGTACGGATTTCTTAAAGAAAGAGTTTTTAATGGCTCTAAGTTCCGGGGACCCTAACAAAAAGGTAAACAAGAAATAAACGGCCATTCCTGTTATTCCAGCAAGAAAAGTCTGAATCAAAACCCCGAAGAATGTGTGCATATCAACCAAAGGAGCGGTAACTTTCAAAACAAAATAAATGGAAATACTTGATAAAAAAGTAGCAAGCAATACCTTTTTAAAAGAAATCAGGATTTTCCCAAAACCCAAACCTTTCATTCTCTTTCTGAGGAAAATTAAAAGAAGCAACAAATAAACAACAGAAAAAACTGAAAGAGCCAAGGGAAGTCCTAGTACTTGTAAATTTTCAATATCATGCATCTTTAACAAAGAAGCAATCATATTTCGAAAAGCATTCTCAAAACTTAAAAGCCAAACAAACAAAAAACTTAAACCGACGTTAAGCGATATGCAAATCATACTGAGGACAACGGGCGTTTTAGTATCATGAAAGGAGTAAAAAGTACGACAGAGAAAGGGAGAAAGTGCTGCAGCAAAAATTCCAAAGCAGAAAAGCCCCAAACAGGCAGCAGTCAATCTGGTATCTTCCCAACCGAATCTGCCCGTCCCAAGTATTAATCTTACAATTTGAGCTCTCAGTAAGAACATAAAGACGGACATCGGGGTTACTAAAAAAAGTATCTGCCTGAAAGTTGATGAAAAGTTTTTAAAAAACCTTTCTTTTTCATTGTGGACAAAATTCCGCGACATAGCCGGAAAAACGGCCAAAGCAAAAGGAATTCCGACCAATCCAACGGGAATATAGTTTATATTATAAGCAAAATTAAAAACAGCGATTGAACCAATTTGCAAAGTTGAAGCGATCGCAGTAATAACAATTAGGTTTATGTGGTAAGCAGCGCTCCCGATTGTCCTTGGTATCATAAGCTTGAAAAGCTTAATCAATCCCGGATATTTGAAATTCAAAGAAAAACGATATTTATACCCCGTATACCTTGCAGCAGGAATCTGGATAACCCAATGCATTAAAGCTCCAAGTATCACACCGTAAGCTAAGCCGTTAATACCGAAAACCGGATAGAGAAAAACAATTCCAAAAATAATGCCAAGGTTATATAAAATAGGACACAAGGAATAAACCAGGAAACGATTGAAATAATGAAGAACCCCAGAAAAAACACTTGATATTCCCAAAAGAATAGGACTTAAAAACATTATCCTTGTCAACGCTATAACCAAGGCCCTGTTCTGAATATTAAATCCGGGAACAACAAATCTAACAAAGAAAGGTGTAAAAATACACAAAAGAGTGCAAACTATAATCAAAATAAGTAAAAAACAATTTAAAACATTGTTTGTCAAACGCCATCCTTCCTCCGGATCTTTCTTAAAATATTGGGAGAAAACAGGTAAAAACACGGTTGATATTCCCCCCATAATTAATATTCCGTAAACAAAATCCGGAACTCTAAAAGCAGCAAAGTAAATATCAAGCTCTGCCCCCGCTCCAAAACGACCTGCCAAAAGACGATCTCTTACCAAAGCCAAGACTCTGCTAAATATACCGGACAATGTAAGGATTGCTGCAGCAAAAGTGATGTTCTTGGCTTGAGAATTAAAGAATTTATAGAACATTTCTTTATTTTACACTTGCTTTAACTTAGGGTCAATTTTCATTTGACAAAAAGGGATGCTCCTGATAAAATGGCAACACCTTAACAAATTGAGCGACCGCCTCGAATTTATCGGGGAGGAAAGTCCGAACACTCATTTCCGCCAATTGGCGGATCTAAAAAGGCAGTGGCTAACAGCCATCGTTCCAAGAAATTGGAATAGAGGTGCGAACAGAGACGTTCCAGGCGAAAGCCGAGGAATATCCCTAAAGGATAAGTTCGGTCACAAGGTAAGACATCTTTTTCATGCTCCCTAAAGGAGTAAAAGAAGAAACTTTATTTAAAACCGAGGTGAAACGGCTAAATCCTTGCCGAGTGCAAGAACAAACCTTTCAGAATTCTTCTGAAAGGAAAAGTAGTTCGCTAGATCCTCCAAGTAATTGAAGGACCAGATAGATGGTCGCCTAAAACAAAATTCGGCTTACGGATTTGTTAAGGTATTAAAACGCGAGAACAATTTGTTTTCGCTTTTTAATTTACTAAAATAATCCTTGAGCTTTTGATTCTGCATCCAAGCATTGATTGACCAAAGCATCTGCTTCCCTATTCTTCTCTCTGGGAATCGAATTAAACTTTATCTTTTTGTAATCAATTCTAAGATTCCAGACCTTTAGAAAAAGTTCGCCGATCCTAGAATTAACAATTTTATATTTTCCTTCAAGTTGTTTTACTAAAAGTTCTGAATCAGAATTTATTTCAACTTCCATGTTTTTTGTATTCTTCTTGCCGAAAAGATGCTTCATCTTCTTCAACGCAAAAATTACCGCCCCATATTCGGCTTCGTTGTTTGTAACTTTGCCTAAGTATTCGGAATATCCTTTAATCTTTTCCCCATGAACATTGCAGACTACAACACCAACTGCCCCAGGTCCGGGATTTCCCCTGGATCCCCCATCAGTATAAACTAATATTTTTTTAACACTTTCTAATTTAGTCATTTTCTTTTAAATTTATCTGCTTTCTGAAATATTCAGATAAACATTTTTTAAATTTCTTTATATTTTTGCTCTTTATCCTGAACCCGGATGCTTTAGCATGCCCGCCGTAAGTTTCTAAAAGTTCTTTACAATGCATCATTGCTTCAACTCCATTTACATCTCCGGGATTTCTTACCGTTCCAGTATTTTCTTTTTCTTGAATCTTGTAAAGAAAAACTGGTTTCTTGAATTTACGGCATATTCTTGAAGCCACTCCTCCAAGCAGAATCAAAGGCCATTCTTTGTTGCCCTGAAAAATAAAAACATCAGAATCCTTCACTTTTCCCTCAACCTCGGAATAAATATCATTTGATTGGTTTTTTTTCCTCCTAGCTTCTTTAATAAAATCCAAAGCCATTTTCTCAGTTTTAGCAAAGGATTTTTCCGTTAGAAATATGAAAATCCCATTAAGACTGCCTGTATTTTCAGATGACTTCAATTGAGAAGTTATCTTTTGCTGAACTTCTTGAAGTCCGCCGTCTTTGAAACCGGTAAGTTCAATTAAAACTTGGAGACCGGGTCTCGAAGTATAGTTTAGAATTTTAAGACCTTCTTTTACAAATTTCTCATTTTCATTTATCAAAGGCACTTGATCTGCTATGGTTCCCAAAGCTACAAGTTCCAAGAATTCTTTAAGGAACTGCTTGTTTTTAGGATAACTCTTTTTATCTTCTGCGAAGATAGCTTCAGCCAACTTATATGCAACGCCCACGCAGGCCATCTCTTTAAAAGGATATTTGTCTGTCTCTTGCTTGGGATCAACAATGATGGAAGCTTCGGGCATTTTGTCCAAAACCTGATGATGATCAACGATAATAACTTCAAAACCAAGCCCATTTGCTTTCTTAACCTCTTTAAAATTAGATATACCGCAATCTAAAGTAATAAAAAGAGCAGGAGCGTTCTTTTTTAAAACATTTAAAGATTTTTCAGTTATTCCATATCCTTCTTTTTCTCTTTCGGGGAAATAAAAAGCAGAGATTTTACCTCCCAGTTTTTCAATAGTTTCTTTGAGAATGATAACTGACCCTATGCCATCCAGATCAGCGTCTCCATAAAGAATAATCCTCTCTTCATTCTTTATTGCTCTCAATATTCTTTTAGCTGCCTTTCTTAAATTCTTTATCTTTCCTTTCATTCTTTTTAAATATTAAAACTTCTATTTCTGGAGCGCTTCTATACCTGGTAATTCCTTACCGCTCAGAAATTCAAGCATCGCTCCTCCGCCCGTTGAAACATGGTCGAACTTATCTCTTAAACCATACTTCGCTAAGAAGGCATTGGTATCTCCCCCTCCAACAATCTTAAAAGCAGAATGGTTTTTAATAATAGCTTGAGCAATAGCTTCACTCCCTTTGCTAAAAGGTTCCCGTTCAAAATATCCTAAGGGTCCTGACCAAAGTATTGTTTTTGCTTCTTTAATTAAAGATATAAAAAGTTCAATTGTTTCCGGTCCGATATCAAAAATATCTTCCTCTTTTCTGACGCTTCCTATGGCAGACACTCTTGAATATCCTTCTTCTGACTTGGGTAAACATATTAAACCATCCACAGGGGAATGAAGTTTAGTATTAGTAATATCAATTTTTTCAACAGCCTCAACTATTTTCTTTTCAGGCCAAGGTTTTCCAATTAAAACACCTTTCAACTGCAAAATAGGCTCATAAATCTTACCCCCCAAGAGAAGATGGTCAGCTATTTTCAAGAATTTTTCAATAACTCCAATCTTTGTTAGAATTTTTACTCCTCCGATAATTACTATGAGTGGCCTTTTTGGATTTTTTAAAATGCTTCCCAGAACATCTATTTCCTTTTCAAGCAAAAACCCCGCTCCCGAAGGCAAGTACTTAGGCAACTCCGCTATTGAAGCATGCATTCTATGACAAGCTCCAAAAGCATCATTGACGTACACTTCAGCTAACCTTGAAAGAGCTCGGGCAAAATCAGTATTATTGACCCTTTCGCCAGCATGAAACCTTAGATTCTCAAGTAAATATATATCCTGATATTTCATCTTATATATCTCATTCTCTACATCCCTGCCAATGCAGTCGTTTAAAAAATTAACCTTTCTCCCAAGCATCTTTTCCATTCTGGCAGCCACAGGTTTTAAGCTGTATCTTTCGTCCCTCTTGCCTCCGGGCCTTCCGAGATGGCTAATTAAAATAATCTTACAGTTCTCTCTAAGCAAATACTCAATAGTAGGCAAAATCCGTTTAATGCGAAATCCGTCAACAATTTCACCCTTCTCATTCAAGGGAACATTTAAATCGCAACGTACCAAAACACGCTTATTTCTTAAAATTAAATTTTTAAAGGCTTTAATCATAAACTGACTTAAGTAGAAAATAATTTATAAACTTTTTAAAAGAAATTCTAAAACTCAACCTTTTCTCCGGGCTTTAATATTCCTTTTTTAGAAATCTCTCTTTTCTCGCCCTTATCAAGTTTTGTTTCACTAAGAGATTCTTCCAAAACTTTTTTAAGCTCTTCTTTGTCTATCTGCTTTCTTTTTACTTTTTTCTTTTCTTTGTCAAACCTTTCATGAGAGGAAAAAGAAACGGGCTTCTTATCCACTGCCTCTTTTAAGGAAATGGCCAGGTTTTTCTCAATACCTTTTTCTTCTATTCGCTTTCCTTCTATCTGTTTTTCTTCCATCTGTTTTCCTTCCGTCTGTTTCCCTTCTTCTATTTTCTTCAAACAAGATTTGCAATAAACGGGTCTTACTCCGTCAGGTAGAAAAGTTAATTTAATTTCTTTTCCACATTTTGAACATTTGGCATCATAAAGACGCAGAGGATCTTTGATTTGTTCTTGGGAAGTTCCGACTTGCTCTGCCCAATCAGAAATCTTCTTTTCAACATCTTTCTTTAAAGTTCCGTATCTTTCCCTTGAAGCTCTAATAATCTTAGAACAATTACTTTCCCTTTCTTCTGGATACGGAGCCAAAGTGTTCGCAGAAAACGGTTTACCGCTTATTCCGTCTATCATTAATTTTAAATAAATATTATATTTTCCAAGATTGACCATGTCTTCTGCCGTAAAATTGGGAGAAAATTCTCTCTCTAAAAATTCGGCATCTTCAGCTCCAATCCTAAAACTAATTAACGTACCTACGTTTCCAAATACGGCATCTCTGACGTTTTCTTCCATCTGGGAGATATATTGATGGGCTAAAATAAGAGCAAGTCTGTATTTGCGCGCTTCCGATAAAACATTAACAAAACTTTCTGTTGCAAAATTCTGAAACTCATCAACATAAAGGAAGAAATCTTCTCTTTCTGATTCCGGCATATCAACTCTTGACATTGCAGATAATTGAAGCTTGGTGATAAGCAAAGCTCCCAACAAAGTAGAATTGTCTTCCCCTACCCTTCCTTTTGATAAGTTTGCAATGAGAATCTTTTTGCTATCCATTATCTCTCTCATGTTAATTGATGACCTTGTCTGTCCAATAATATTTCTAATCAATGGAGCCGATATGAATTGTCCTACTTTATTTTGAATGGCAGCAGTGGCTTCAACTTCGTATCTTTGCGTGTATCTTGCAAACTCTTGCACCCAAAATGATTTAATGACAGGGTCTGTAATTCTATCTACTACTTTTTTACGGTAATCGCTGTCTGCAAGCATGCGATTAACTCCCAGCAAAGTGGATCCCGGATATTCAAGCAAAGCTAAGATGCAGTTATGCAAAATATATTCCATACGAGCTGACCATACATCCGGCCAAATCTTTTTGAAAACTCCCATTAATCCTCCTGCTACCAAATGGCGATGATCCAAATCAACTTTTTCCATAACATTAAAAGAAATGGGATAATCTATGTCTGCAGGATTAACATAGACAACATCGTTGATACGGTCTGAAGGAATAAAATTAAGCAATCTTTCTGCTGCTTCTCCATGGGGATCGATAAAGCCAATACCTTTGCCTTCTCTAATGTCATTTATGGCCATATTTTCAAGCATCACGGTTTTGCCCATACCAGTTTTCCCCACAACATACACGTGCCGACGGCGATCATCGGTTTTAATGCCGAATTTTCTGCTCTCATTTCTAAAGTTTGTTTCGGCAAAGAAATTTATATTATCGTTATTATTGTCTGGCATATTTAAAAAGACTTTAATTGCTCTTCTATTCTTAAAAGTTGATTATATTTTGAAACCCTTTCTCCTCTTGCAGGAGCTCCCGATTTTATAAAATCAGAACCTATCCCTACTGCAAAATCTGAAATAAAATTATCGCAAGTCTCTCCGGATCTATGAGAAACCATCGTTTTCCACCCGAAAGAACGCGCTAATTGATAAGCCTGAATAGCTTCTGAAACAGTTCCTATCTGATTTAGCTTTAAAATAACTGCATTGCAGGCTTTTTTCTGATAAGCTTCTTTTATTCTTTCTGGATTGGTTGCCAAAAGATCATCTCCAACAATTTCAATCTTTCTACCTAGTTTTTCCGTAATCTCTGTAAACCCCTGCCAATCTTCTTCTGCAAAGGGATCTTCAAGAAACAAAATTGGATATTTTTTAACAAGTTCTTGATAATATCTTAAAAGACCTTCTCTAGTAAAAAATCCCATTGCCATCTTGTATTTGCCTTGTTTAAAAAACTCGGAAGAAGCACAATCAAGTCCGATCTTTATCTTGCCCAGATAACCAAGAGTTTTTGAAGCATTCAAGATAAGAAGAATCGCCTCTTCGGGATTTCTTAAAGGAGGAGCAAAGCCCCCTTCATCTCCTACGTTTGCTCCGAGACCAGAATATTTTCTTCCGATTACTTTCTTAAGCTCATGATAGATCTCTGAAGACATTTGAAGAGATTTTTTAAATCTTTCCTTTTTAGCCTTAATCTGAGGAATAATCATGAATTCCTGAATATCCAAGTTATTTGCTGCATGCGCTCCCCCGTTAATAATATTAAAGCAGGGAACGGGAATTTTCAGCGAAGAACTGCTTCCTGCAAGTTTTGCAATATATCTATATAAAGGCATTCTTTCTGCCTCAGCTCCTGCCCTAGCAACAGCAAGGGAAACCGACAAGATGGCATTGGCTCCTAGTTTTGACTTATCACTCGTTCCATCAAGCTTAACCATTAAATCATCTATGGCTTCTTGTTTATTAACATCCATTCCCTTTATTTTCGGAAATATCTTTTTATTTACATTCTCGACGGCTTTTAAAACCCCTTTTCCTTCATATCTTTTTCCGCCGTCTCTTAGTTCCAACGCTTCGTATTTTCCTTTTGAAGCTCCCGAAGGGACAGACGCTAAAACAGAGAAGCTTTCCGTTTCAAGCTGAACCTCTAAAGTAGGGTTACCGCGCGAATCAAGAATCTCTCTTGCTTTGAGCGATTTAATTTTTGAAGAATTTCTTGAAGATGGCATTATTTCTTATTTAAATATTTATATGCGGACAGAGCAGATATTGCTCCCTGACCTGCTGCGATTACTATTTGCTTGTAATAGACATTGCTTACATCGCCTGCTGCAAAAAGCCCGGGAGTCTTTGTCTGGCATGTTTGAGGATCTATTCTAATTTCATCTTTTTCAGAAAAATCAACAAGATTTTTGACGAAAGATGTGGCCGGCTGAGAACCAATTTCAACAAAAACTCCGTCCACTTGCAAGCTTTTCTCTTTTCCCGACTCCTTATCTCTCAATAGAATAGATTCTACGAACTTTCCTCCTTTAATCTTCTTAATATCTGCTCTAAAAATAAGCTCTATCTTGTTATTTCTCCCAACCTCTTCCTGAAGAACTTTATCCGCAGGAGATTCTTTTAAAAATTCCAAAATGTAAATCTTCTTGGCAAAATTACTTAAGAACAAAGCCGATTCAACCCCTGCGTTCCCGGCTCCGATCACCGCAACCACTTTATCTTTAAAAAGAGGGCCGTCGCACACGCTGCAGTAACTTACGCCCTTTCCGATATATTCTTTTTCTCCAGACACCTCCAAAGGTCTTGGATCTGCTCCGGTAGCGACTATAACCGCTCTTGATTTAAAACAATTCTTTTTATTATCGCTTATTATAAAAAGATTATCTTTTTTCTCAACATTGCCTACGGAACTTTTAACAATATCAATTTCAAATTGCTTTAAGTGCTTTTCAAATCTTTCAACAAGCTCCATCCCTTGAATCTTTTTAAAACCGGGGTAGTTTTCTATTCCGACAGCTTTTTTCGCTATCTGCCCTCCGAAGTTCTTTGTGATAACAAGTGTTTTTAGGTTTTGACGGGCAGCGTAAATACCGGCTGTTACGCCGGCAGGCCCTCCGCCAATTATAACTAAATCATAGTTTTTACTCATGTTCTTGTTTTCTTAAAAAGGCGGGCATCTCCCATTTCTTCTCTTTCATCAATATCTCTCTTTCTTCTTTTTCAACGTCCTTCTTGACCGCCAAAGCATTCTTTCTCACCGTCTTGCGCCCCAAAACAGACCTCTCTTCTTTCTTGAGTTTTTTCTTAATTTTTACCTTTTTCTCTTTAAGAACAACTTTGAGAGGACTCTCATCTTTTTTCTTTACCCTTACCTTTATCTCTTTTTTCTCTTTGGTTATCTTTTTCTCATCTTTCCCTTCTTTCACTTCCTTCTTCTTATCTTCCTTTTTTTCAACGATATCCACTTTCTTTACAATTTGTTTTTTCTTTTTCTCCCATTTTTTTTCCATTCCGGTCGCTATTAAAGTAATGCCAATTTCACCATTCTCAGGTTTGGAAAAATTGGGAGAAAAACATTTTTTAGATAAGATTGATATTCCAAAGACAATTCTTGCATTATGGTTGAAATCAGAAATAAAGCTACTCATTTCTTCAACCTCACTCATTTTCAAATCCCTATCCGCTTCAATGTTAAATAAAATTCTATCCGCACCCTTTATCCCGTATTCATTCAAGGCACTATGGACAACACTCTTCACCGTTTTTAAAGCTCTATTTTCATCTTTAACCCTGGCACGACTCAAGTAGCACAATTTCCCTTTGTTAATACCGGATCCGTTTGAACCCAATATCATTTTAAAATCAGCCCAATCAACATTTATTAGCCCTGCCTTGCTTATCATTTCCACCAATCCCTCCAAATCAAAAGCCAATTTCTTATTGATCAATGAAAGCGCTTTTTTCAAAGGAGTACTCTGGTCAACGAGCTGAAAGATTTTCTCATTGGGAATAATGCTTAGAGCGTTAAGACTGGCTCTCATTTTCTTTAAAGAGTTTTTGGTAATAAGGCTCTTTTTGCTTCCTTCAAATTTGAAAGGCAAAGTAAAAATACCTAAGCTTGATTTCTTAAAGCCGTTACAAATTTCTGCTATTACGGGAGCCGCTCCAGATCCGGTACCTCCTCCGAGACAAGCAATTAGGATATAGAAATCACCTCCCTCCAAGAAGTCCTTTATTTTCTCTCTTTCTGAATTAGCTGCTTTTTCCCCTAAATCCGGACTCATCCCACAACCTAAACCCCCGGTCAATCTCTCTCCAAAACCCACCTTTTTACAGTTTTTTGAAACTCTGGACAATGCCTGCGAATCCGTATTCAAGGCAATGAAATCGATATTCCTTAAAGCCTTTCCCGGAATTCTCTTGGAATTTAAGATAACGGAGGCAATTTCAGAAATAATGGAATTACCTCCCCCGCCTATGCCGATAATCTTTATTTTGGTTTCAGGAAGTTCTATCTTTTTACCCGACCTCTTCGGTTTCAAAACCAATTCGAACTTTTCTTTTTTTGCCTTATCCCTCTTTACCCGACTCTTAACAACCAAAATTTTCCTACCCTTATTTTTTTTCTGTTTTTTACCAGGTTTTTTCTTTTTTAAAGCCATGTTACCTTATTTTAAAATAGTTAGCCTTAACAGTCAAATGAACTCAACATATTACGCCTCCTCCTAAAAGCTCCTCATTTTTATAAAAAACTATTGATTGCCCAGCGGTTATCGCTCTCTGGGATTTTTCAAATATTATCTTTAAACCTTCCTTTGAAAAAGAAGAAACTGCCGGGCTAAGTCTGTGCCTGTAGCGAATCTTTGCTTCCGCTTTCAATGGAAATTTGGGTTCTTTGCCGGAAATCCAATTCAAATCGCTGCAAAGCAATTCTTTTCCAAACAAGTTTTTCCCATTCTTGGTCACCGTTAAGGTATTGCTCTTAAAGTCCTTGTTTAAAACATAATAAGGGCCCCCGCTAAGCTTTATTCCCTTTCTCTGTCCAATAGTATAAAGCCAAAGCCCCCGATGTTCCCCTATTATCTTTCTTTTGGTGTTAACTATTTTCCCCAGTTTTTCAGATAAGTGAGAAGTTAAAAATTCTCCTGTTGTGTTTTTAATAAAGCAAATGTCTCTTGACTCCCCCCTTATCAATTTCATAATCCCAAGGGTTTTTGCCATTTCCGTAACTTCCTTTTTCATGTATTCTCCCAAAGGAAACAGGACATGTTTCAGCTTTCTCTGATTTAACCTCCATAGAAAATAGCTCTGATCTTTTTTCTTGTCTTTGGCTATTGAAAGTTTGTAAACTGTCTTTAATCCAACCACGCTCTCTGTTTTCTTAACGTAGTGGCCCGTAGCCAAAAAATCTGCACCCATTTCCAACGCTTTCTTCAAAAGTATTCCGAACTTTATTTCTTCGTTGCAGACAACACAAGGATTTGGAGTTATGCCTCTTTTAGATTCTTTCAGAAAATAGCCTATTACTTTTTTTTTAAATTCTTTTCTTGCATCCACAGCAGAAATTGGTATTTTCAAAATCTTAGATATTTTTTTTGCTTTTTCAAAACTCTCTTTGGAAAAATCAGAATTAGAAAGTTTTAGAAAAATCCCCTTAACCTCGAACCCCCTGCTCTGCAACAGCCAGGCCGCAACTGAAGAATCTACCCCGCCCGACATAGCAAATATAACTTTCTTCTTTGACTCTTTCATGCAATTTAAATGCTTTCCTTAAGCCACTTTGACATAATAAATGGTTTTGTTCAATAAAAAACAAAGCTTTAAAAGCTTTGCATCAACATTTCCTCATTCTAAAAATCTTAAGCAAAACGATCTGCCACGCTTGAAGCTGCATATGATTCCGGCTTAATCTTGGCTTCAAAGCCGTTTCCTCTAATTAGTCCTACTACTTCCCTTACCATATCCTTTGTCTGTCCGTTTTCTCCGACATCTGCATGAATGTAGCGGAATTCATAAGATTGCGAAAGTGACATTTTCTCAGCTTCTTTTTCAACTTTTTCTTTTAAAAGCAAAGCTAATTGGCAGGAAAGAAAAACTTCTTCTAAAATCCTTCTTTTCCAGGAATAGAATTTCCTATCTTTGTAATTGATGCGCTTTAAAAAGAACCTTCCTCCCTGGCCTTTTCTTAAAACAACTATTGCCACGGGAAAATTTGGATGCTCTCCCGAAGAAGAATCGCAGCCGACAATAAGTTCATAGGGTATTTCCGGCTTTTCTGAAAAATATTTTACTATTTCCCTTACGGTCGCTTCAAGAGAGATATCTCCGCATGTCGGGTTATAAAAATATCCATCAAAAATCTTATTCATAAACTGTAAAATTATTATAATCTCAGCTTGGCAAAAAGTCAATTTCAAGTCTCAGCAAACACTCCTTACAATCTTTAAAAACTCCTTGGGATCCAGAGAAGCCCCCCCTACCAAGAGTCCGTCAAAAAGAGCTTCTTTAATGTAAAAAAAGGCATTCTCAGAGTCAACACTGCCTCCGTATAATATTTTAATTTCTTCCGATAAAGCTTTTCCGTAAGAATCAGAAAGAGTTTTTTTAACTAAAAGCCCCATGCTCTGAGCTTCGCTTACAGGACACGGATTCCCTGTCCCTATGGCCCAAACGGGTTCGTAAGCAATAATAAGTTTCTTCAACTTCTTTTTGCTAATCCCCTTTAAAGACTGTTTAATCTGTTCTTTTAAAACTTCTATCGTTTTATTGCCTTCCCTCTGCTCCAAACTTTCTCCTATGCACAAAATAGGGGCAAGTCCCGCTTCTAAAGCCTTTTTCACCTTCTCATTTATTATCTCGCTTCCTTCTTTCAAATGCTTCCTTCTTTCGGAGTGCCCCAGAATAACATAGCGGCATTTTAAATCTTTGAGTTGAAAAGGAGAAATCTCTCCCGTAAAAGCTCCTTCATTTTCAAAAAAACAATCCTGAGCTCCTAACGCAAGATTTGAATTCTTAGGATTAAAGCTTGGTATGTATAAAAATGGCGGACAGAGAACTATCCCTGCTTTTTTAATGGTTTTAATTCCTCTTTCAAGAAAACTAAAAATCGTTTTCGCTTCTTTTAAAGTTTTGGGATTCATTTTCCAATTTGCAACAATTAATGGTTTCATAAGAAATCATATAAACATTAAAACATACAAACATTTAAACAAAATTAGATTTAAAAATGCTTAGATGCTTAAATGTTTAAATGTTAAGATGAAATTTGAGTTATTCCTAATGTTAACAAAGTGACAATCACTCCCGCAAGCAGAGATCCAATAAAAACCAAAGGCAATGCTTTTTTAAAAGGAATTCCGAAAACAAAAGCACAAATAGCGCCGGTCCACCCTCCAACAAAAGGAATAGGAGTTGCAACCAAGATTACAACCGCTAATCCCTCTCCCCATCTCTTAAACTTGGAAAGATTTGCTTTTCTTGTATGAGAAAAAAGCCATTTAAAAAACTTATCCAGAAAAGAAATTCTTCTTCCTAGAAACTGGGAAACGGGTTCTAAAACAGAAATTATTAAAACTAAAGGGACCAGGTTTCCTAAAACAGAAAAAAGGTAAGCTGACCAGATCGGCAAATGATAAACATTCAAAGCAATAGGAATCGATCCTCTCAATTCTACTATCGGAGACATTGCAATTAAAAATATCTTTATTTCCGGAATCATTGTTCTTTAAGATACCGAGCTGCATCCTCAGGCGCCACAATTAGAACTTCCATCTGTGAACCTAATTCAAAACCGGCCCAGGTTGAAGTTTTAGGAAGAAAAGTCCAATGCCAATGATAAGAAGGATACTTCTTACCGTCACAAGGAGCAGTATGCAGATAAAAATTATAGGAAGGATCATTGAGCCCCTTGTGCAGTTTGGAAAGCACGACTTTAAAAGCTTCGGCCAATGATTTTTTCTCACCTTCTTTTATCTTCTCGAAATAAGGAAGATGCTCTTTGGGAGATACAATGACTTGGAAGGCAGCTTTGGAAGCAAAGGGACAAGTTGCAATAAAATGCTTGTTTTCAAAGATAATTCTTTTCTTAACCTTCCTTTCCCATTTATTCATTTCACAATAAATACATTTTCTATGTTTCCGATAATATTTTCTTGAATTCAAAACAGCATTCTTTAAATCCACATCAACCAAAGGAGTGGTTATTATCTGGGAATGAGGATGTGAAAGCGAAGCTCCGGCTTCTGTACCATGATTATGAAAAATGGCGACATGATTAACGAAAGGTTTGCTCATTAAATCAAAATATCTTAACTGATACGCATCAATAACTTCTTGAATTTGAGAAACGGAAAAAGTCGCCATTGATTTTTCATGATCTTTCGTAACCACCACTTCATGATGACCCAAAGCATTGATCGTTTCATAGAAATCCCCTTCCCTTCTTTTGTTTAGTTTGGTACCCAGAGTAAAAATCGGATACTTATTAGGCAGAACAATTGTCGTCCAATCTTTAAAACTCTTTCTTAAATCCATCTTTTTACCACGAGAAAAAGCAAGAACGGGAACCTCCTCCTTCTTAAGGTTGCAAAAAGGACATTTAGATTTTAGAGATTTTACCGCTTTTCCTTTTTTCTTAAAGGCTTCGGGCCTTTTCGCCCTATCTGCTGCCAAAACAACCCAATTTTTTGAAATTAAATCGTACCTTAATTCAGGTAAAACTTTTTCTATATTTTGTATTTTTTTGTTATCAGATTCCATCTAATTTTAAAGAGGTCGCGAAACATTTTCAAGACACTTTTGAACTTAACCTTGCTTTCAAGATCGTTTTTCCAATGAATGGGAACTTCCTTTGTTTTGTATCCCATTCTTTTCGCAATTACCAAAATCTCGGGATCAAAAGCAAAACGATTAATTTTACATTTAGGAAAAACATTTTCCACAACCTCTTCCGTAAAACCCTTAAACCCGCACTGCGTGTCCAGTATCCCCCAAGTGCCGCAGATTATTTGAGCTAAGACTCTAAAAACATCCCCTAAGATTCTTCTGAAAAGAGGCTGGGGCGGATCTAAAACCGCTCCCTTAACATCTCTTGAACCGATGACGATATCAAATCCTTCCTTGAACGGACCCCACATCTTTTCTATCTCTTTAATGGGAGTAGAATTGTCTGCATCGGTAAAGACGCGGTACTTGCCGCAGCCTTCCAGCAATCCCAATCTTGTGCTGTATCCTTTCCCGTAGTTTCCTTTAATATCAATAATTTTGAGATTCTTAATTTTAGAACTTAAATCATTGACAACTTCAACCGTACGATCTTTAGAGCCATCGCTGACAACGATGATTTCATAATCGTAATCCTGACCCGAAAGATAATTATCTATCTCTCCCAAAGTATTGGGCAAGCGCTTTTCCTCATTATAAGCAGGAACTATTAGTGAAAGATGGATTTTGTTTTCCATTAAATTATTCTAACACAGTTTTAAAAAAATAAAAAAGCATCTATATGAGGATACTTTCAAAACTGATTTCAAACAGTCAAAACTTCAGGACCATTTTTAAAAATGGCGATAGTATGTTCAAAATGAGCAGACAAAGAACCGTCTCTGGTCACAAGAGCAATATGGTCTTTGCTTTCTTTGATGTGCCAATCGCCTAAAGTAACCATAGGTTCAATACAAATAACCATACCTTCTTTCAATTCAAGGCCCTTGTGTCTCTTACCGTAATTTAAAATCTGAGGCTCTTCGTGAAGATCTCTGCCAATACCATGGCCGCAAAGTTCTCTGATAACGCCCATTTGCTGTCCCTCAACATATCTTTGAATGGAATTTCCAATATCGCCTAAAGTGTTCCCCAGTTTTACATTTCTAATGGCTCTCTTGAGAGATTTCTTGGTAACTCGTATTAGGTGCTGTGCTTCGGGAGAAACCTTCCCTATCGGTATTGTTACGGCCATATCGCTGTGAAATCCCTTATACTCCATTCCCAGGTCTAATGATAAAATGTCACCTTCTTTTAAAACTCTTTTTGACGGTACTGCATGGACAACTTCCTCGTTTATGGAGGTGCATAAAGCTGCAGGAAACCCCAAATAATTCTTAAAAGACGGTTTTCCCTTATATTTAAAAATCAGGCTCTCGGCGAGCCTGTTTAATTCCTCAGTAGTAACGCCCGGCAGGGATTTATTTTCTACTTCTCTTAAAATCCCAGCCAGAATCCTGCCTCCTTCTTTTATTATTTGAATTTCTCCTTTTGATTTAATTTTAACCATTTAAAGAATTTTAACAATTAAAAGAATTACACGCCAATGGCTTTTAAAACTTCCCTAAATACTTTGCTCACCGAACCGGCACCGGAAATCTCTTTTACTTTAAATCCTTTTTCTCTAAAAGATTCAATCAAAGGATACGTCCTTTCTTTATACTCCTTCAATCTTATCTTAATGGTCTCGGGACTATCAAGCCCTTTTCTTCTCATGAGTTTGGAGCCGTCCAAAGGACATTTAGTAAGGCGACTTGTTTCTTTATTGTAAATAATAGGATGGCGCATCAATCGACAGATTCTTCGATGACTATTTCTGTAAATGGACATTTCAGCGCTCAACTTTATCAAAACAAACTTAATGTTCTTTTTGCCATATAGCTTTTCCAATAAAGGAATAACAATTTTGGCTTCATCTAGAGTTCTGGGAGAACCTGCTAAAATTAGAGACTCATCTATCTCGTGTATCTTTCCTATTTTCTTCTTCATCAGCCCTATAAAAAAAGGAAGGCTGCACAAAGCACCCTTTTCCCATTTTTCTTTTTCGTCTTTCAAAAAATACTTTTTCCCCCCTACTTTTACAAAATCATCCTTGCCGCCTTCTTTAAAAGCATTCTCTATAATCTTGCTTGTTTCAAGGTAATAAAAACTCAATTTGTCAGCTAAAAGGTTGGCTTGCGTTCCTTTACCCGCTCCGGGAGGACCGAGCAGGATAACTACTATTTTTTCTTTTAACTGCTTCTTTGAAGAAGATTTTTTAGAATTTTTCATATTCCCGCATTTGTAATTGAGCATTGATCTGACGGATTGTTTCCAAAACCACAGAAACCATAATCAACAAAGCGGTGCCTCCAATAAAGAACCCGAAAACGGTCACTCCGGTTATCCCTCCGATAATTGAAGGCATAACGGCAATGCTCCCTAAAAACAAAGCTCCGATTATTAAAACACGATTTAAAATGTAGTTTATAAAATGAGCTGTGGAATCTCCGGGCCTAATACCGGGAACAAAACCGCCCATTTTCTGAAGATTACTCGCTATGGAATGAGGATCAAACGTAACGGCAGTATAGAAATAAGTAAACAAGAATACCAGAGCGAAGTATGCTATTCCGTAAAACCACGGATTTGCAAAGAACGCCCCTACAGCCAAAGCAATACTTCCTACAATTCCCCCGCTGCCGGAAAGAAAGTTTGCAATCATTCCCGGCAAAAGCATGATAGATAAGGCAAAAATGATGGGAATTACTCCTGCAGGATTAACGCTCAAAGGCAGATATGTTGAAACTCCCCCGTACATTTTTCTCCCTTTCACTCTCTTGGCATAAGAAACCGGAATATTCCTTCTCCCTTCATTAATTAAGACAACTCCGGAGATAATGATTAAAGACATCGCCAGAAAGAGAACATATGAAGGGATTTGACTGGGATCCCATTTTATTAAAATCTCACGCATGTTCACGGGGGCACGGGCGACAATTCCGGCAAAAATCAAAAGAGAAACTCCATTCCCAATCCCCCTTTCGGTAATTAATTCCCCAATCCACATCAAGAAAACCGTTCCCGCAGTAACAGTCACAATTGAAGAAAGCATGATCATGGGAGTTATGCTTCCAATAGCTCCCTGTCTCTGAAATAAAGAAAGCATTGCATATCCCTGAAGTATTGCTAAAGGTATAGTAAGCAGTCTTCCGTATTGGTTAAACTTGCGTTTTCCTTCCTCGCCTTCCTCCTTATATAGCTTTTCAAGCTGAGGGAAAATCATGGTAAGAAGCTGCATTATAATAATACCGGTAATGTAAGGACCCAATCCAAGCATTATAATGGAAAGCTTTTCAAGGCTTCCTCCGGTAAACATATTTAAAAGTCCAAACATCTGAAACTGATCAAAAAAATCCTTAAGGTTTTCTATATTAATTCCGGGCATGGGAATATTGGCCATAACCCGAAAAACAACAAGCATTGACAGAACAAAGAATATTTTATTCCTCAACTCTTTAATTTTAAAAATCTGAATGAGTTTTTTAAGCCAAAGCATATCTTTTAACTTTTTATTTTACCCCCAGCTTTTTTAACAATGTCTTCTGCTTTTTTTGAAAATTGGCAACCTTCAAAATTCAAAGCCTTAGTTAACTTTCCTTTTGCCAAGATTTTAATCTTGGGCATCCTTCCTTTGATTTTAGAAGCTATTTTCTTTTCCAGCAACATTTCCGGACTCACTTTTTCTCCTGCTTCAAAATGTTTTTCTAAGATATCTAAATTTAAATTTAAGATCTTTTTCTTATTTCTGTATGTCGAACCAAACCTATATCCCCTTAGTTTAGGATATTTTTTAATAAGTTCCCTGATAATAGGCTGCATTCTATGGCCGGCTCTTGATTTCTGCCCTTTCATTCCTTTTCCCGAATAAGTGCCTTTCTTTCCGCCGCGGCCTATACGATTTCTCTTTTTCTGGCTATGAATTGGTTTAAGTTGATGTAACTGCATAAAAAATTCACTTCTTTTTACTTAAATCCTTTAATTTCTTCAACGCTTCTATGGTTGCATTAGCATTGTTTAGTTTGTTTCCGGTTCTTCCTATTATCTTCGAAGAGATATTCTTAATCCCACCCAGATCGCAGATAACTCGAACTACCCCGCCGGCAACCAAACCTCTTCCTTTCTGCTGAGGCCTTAAAAGGACTTTGGCTGAACCAAACTTAGCATAAATATCGTGAGGAATCGATTCTTCAACAATAGGAATCTCAATCAAGTTTTTCTTTGAAATTCTGGTTGCCTTTTCAATTGCCTTTGCCACATCACGGCCCGTAGCAGTTCCTACCCCCACTTTCCCTTTCCTATCTCCGCTAACCATCACAGCTCTGAACCTTATCTTTCTGCCGCCCGCTCTTGTATGAGCAACACGCGCCAAGTCCAAAAGCTTTGACTCATATCCATCGCTTGGTTTTGCATATCTATCTCTTCTTATATTTTTTTTCTCAAGCATAATTCTAACTTACGGGTTATACACCCTATTTGTTATTTAAAATTTTAACCCTCCTTCTCTGGCACCATCTGCAACTGCCTTTATTCTTCCATGATATTTCCACCCTCCTCTGTCAAAAATGACTTTTTCTGTTTTGTTTTTAAGAGCTTTTTCGGCAATAAGTTTTCCAACCTCATAAGCCAAAGCCACTTTGGTTGTCTTTGCGGGCTTTTTTGCTGACGATTTTACTTTTCCCATCTTTTCGTCACTCGCAGCAGCTAAGGTTTCGCCTTTTTCATCATTAATTAGCTGAGCATAAATATGCTTATTAGATCTGAAAACGCAAAGGCGAGGGACTTTTATCGTTCCGAATATTTTCGCTCTAACTTTTTTATGACGTCTGTATCTTTTTTCCTTTTTCCTTAACATAAGATTATTTTATCTTTTTAAGCCGTTTCACCTGCCGCTTTCTTGCCGACTTTTCTTCTGATTATCTCATCAACATATTTTATCCCCTTTCCCTTATATGGCTCTGGAGGCCTTACTTTCCTTATCTTTGCTGCTGTCTGGCCTACGAGCTGCTTGTTGATTCCTGAAATCGTAATAACATTCTTTTCCACCTTGAATTCTATTCCTTCAGGACATTGTATATTAACTAAATGGCTAAAACCAACTTTTAGAACTAAATCTTTTCCCTCCAGATTTGCCTTATAACCTATTCCATTTATTTCAAGTTTTTTCTCAAAACCGGAAACCACACCTTCGATAAGATTATTGATAAGGGCTCTGGTCAGTCCCCAGAAAGCATTTGTTCGCTTTGTGTCCAAATCGGGCCTGACAAATACCTTATTGTCTTCTATCTCAACCTTAATCTCTTTCCGAAATCCCTGAGATAATTGGCCTTTTGGACCTTTAACGGTTACCTTTCTCCCATCAATCTTTACTTCAACGCCGCCGGGTATTAATATTGGTTTTTTTCCTACTCGAGACATATTTTTACCAAATTTCACAGAGGATTTCTCCTCCAATCTTTTTCTTTTTAGCTTCTTTATTTGTCATTAAACCTCTTGAAGTTGAAACTATCGCTATCCCATAGCCATTTTTGACTTTGTATAGCTCATTATGTTTTTTGTAAATTCTCTGCCCGGGTTTTGAAATAACTTTAAGGCTGGAAATACGAGGTTCTTTCTCTTCATATTTCAAATGAATTTCAATCTTTCTTTTTGTCTTTTTAGCCGTTTTTTTAACTTCTCCAAAAAAACCCTCCCTCTCTATAATTTGGGCTAAACTGTATTTCAAATTTGAAAATGGAATAGAAACCATTTCCTTTTTAACGGCTTGTGCATTGCGTATTTGAGTTAGTGTGTCAGAAATTGGATCCATAAATTTAAAAATGTTTAAAATGAATGTTTACCAGCTTGATTTTTTAACACCGGGTATCAAACCATTATTCGCCATCTCCCTAAAACATATTCTGCATAATCCAAACTTTCTCATATATCCTCTTTTCCTCCCGCACTTAAAACAGCGTCGGACAATTCGAGTTGAATATTTTGGCTTTTTATTTGATTTTGAAATTTGTGCCTTTGTAGCCATATTGCTGAATAAATTAGTGCTTTATTGGAAACCCTGACAATTCAAGCAATCTTAATCCTTCTTTCCTGGTTTTAGCGGTTGTTGTCATGGTAATTTCCAAACCGAAAATAGATTTTAATTTTTCCGGAGAAATCTCAGGAAAACAGATATGCTCTTTAACGCCTATGGTCAAATTTCCTCTTTCATCAACTGAGCTTGCTTTAATGCCGCGAAAATCTCTGGTTCTGGGAATGCTGATATGTATTAACCTTTCAAGAAAATCATACATCTTTTGTCTTCTTAAAGTAACGCATGCTCCTATGGGAACTCCTTCTCTAGTTTTAAAGCTAGCAATAGACTTCTTTGCCTTCGTCTGCACAGCACGCTGCCCCGATATTGAGCCCATATCCTTTAAAATATCTTCAACCATCTTTTCTTTCTCTTTTCCTTTTTGATCAACAGACAATCTTCCAAAACTTGTATTAATGGTGACTTTTTCTATCTTAGGCACGGCCATAGAATTTTTGTAACCAAACTCTTTCATCATAGCAGGGATGATTTCCTTCTTATGTTTTTCTTTCAAGTGAATGATACTCATTTTATTATATTTCTTCTGTGCTATATTTCTTTGCCGCACTTTTTACAAATCCTAATTTTTAAACTTTTTTTACCCTTTTCTCGAGGAACAATCTTGTATTCTATTCTTGTCGGTTTTGAACAATTCTTGCAAATCAATTTAATATTTGAAACGTTGATAGGAGCCGGCATTTGGACAATCTGTCCTTTTTCTCCAGACTTTTTCGGCCTGACATGTTTCTTCACCATATTAATACTCTCCACCGTCAAGCGGTTTTCTTTGGGAAACGTTTTAAGAACCTTTCCGGTTCTGCCCCGATCTTTTCCTGAAATTATTAAAACTTTATCGTCTTTGCGTATTTTCATATTAGTTCTTCTGCAAGTCCTGCAATTTTATCAAATCCTTTCTCTTTTAATTCCCTGGGGATAGAACCTGAAATTCTGTTTCCTTTGGGATTCTTGGTTTTTCCTTCTAGTATAACGGCTGAATTCTCATCAAAACGAATATATGTGCCGTCCTTCCTGCGATATGCCTTTTTCTGCCTTACCACCACCGCCCTAACGACATCATGTTTTTTTACCGGCTTTCTCGGTTCAGCTTCTTTAACGGCAGCCACTATGGTGTCGCCAATCTGAGCATAACGCCTTCTGCTTCCTCCCAATACCTTAAAACACTGAATAATTTTTGCTCCAGTATTGTCAATTACCTTTAACATTGTTTGCGCCTGAATCATAAAAGCTTAAAGTAAATATTTATAGTTTCTTTATTACTTTCCAACATTTTTCTTTCGACAGGGGCCTGCATTCTTCAATCACTACTTTATCTCCAACATGAAACCCTCCCTTTTCGTCATGAGCTTTATATCTTTTGTTTACCTTGTATCTCTTCTTGTATTTTGGATGCTGTTTTATGCGTTCAACATCAACTACAACCGTTTTTTCCATCTTATCTGAAACAACTTTTCCAGTTAATTTTCTCTTTGACATATTTCAAATTATTTAGATTTATTTTGTTTTTGATTTTCGTTTAATATCGTTATTATCTGAGCAATATCTTTTCTGGTGCTTCTTATCTCCCTAACATTCTTAACTTTTCCCGAAGCCAAATCAAATTTAAAGAGGCGAAGTTTCTCTCTTTTTTCAGCCAGTAAATTCTGAAGATCTTTTTGTTTTTTTCCTTTTAATTCTTTTATTTCCATAGAAGCAGATTTATCTTTTTATAAAAATTGTCTTAATGGGAAATTTCGTTGACGCTTTTTTAAAAGCTTCTCTCGCTATTTTTTCACTTATTCCTTCAAGCTCAAAAATGATTCTACCAGGCTTTATGGAAAAGACATAATGCGACACAGCCCCTTTTCCACCTCCCATAGGAACTTCTGTTCCTTTCTTTGTAACGGGCTTGTCGGTAAAAACTCTTATCCATAATTTTCCTCCTTTTTTTAGATATCTGATAATGCAGCGCCTGGCTGCTTCTATCTGACGGGCATTTATCCATTTAGACTCAACTGCTTTTAACCCAAAAGAGCCAAAAGCAATATCCGCTCCCCTGCTTTCAATTCTTTTGTTTCTTTGCCTTCCTTTGTGCCATTTCCTATGTTTAATTTTTTTAGGCATCATTAAAGCCATAATCAAAAAATATTAAAAATTAATCAAATTGCTCTCCTTTAAAAATCCAAACCTTTATGCCGATAATTCCGTAAGAGCAGTGCGCTTCTCCGAAACCGTAATTAATATTTGATCTAATCGTTTGGCGCGGCATCCTTCCGGAACTGACCCATTCCCTTCTTGAGATTTCGGCCCCGTTCAATCTTCCTGCAATTTCTATTCTTGCTCCTTCAACTCCTTTCATTAGAATAATCTTTTCTAATGCCTGCTTTATAACTTTTCTGAAATTCATTCTTCTTTCAAGCCGCTGCGCAATCCATCCTATAACTAAATTTGGATTTGACCAAATATCTCTTATCTCCTTTATCTCAATCTTTAATGCCGGGAAAGCGCCTTTTTTAGATTTTTCTGGTTCATTTAATGCTTTCAAAAGCTCTTTCTGCAAGTTTTTCCTGATTTCTTCAACTCCCGAGCCCCCTCTTCCAATTATTAATCCGGGCCTGGAGCTTGAAACAATAATTTTAATCTTTTCAGAAAACCTTTCTATTCCAATTTCCTCAAGGCCGCAGTCCTTAAGCCTTTTCTTTAAAAAATTTCTAATTATTAAATCCTGCTTTAAAAATTCAGGAAAATTTTTATTATAAAAACCCTTTGACCCCCAATCGGACATCTCTTTAATTCTGAAAGCTTTTGGATGAACTTTATGTGTCATGATTTAGCTTATTAGCTTCTTAAGTTATTAGGCTTTAGGAAATAATTTCTAGAAAGCTAGAAAGCTAATCCCTAAAAAACTAGTTAGAATGCCTTTCTTCTGAACACTCTTTTTGCTCCCCTTCTCATTTTCGGCTTTGCTGTTTCCATTTCACGCCTAAACTTCTCTTTTTTTTCTTTAATAATCTTATCCTTTTCTTCAATTTCTTTTTTCTCAATACGAGGCTTAACTTCTTTCACTCCTTTTGTTTTTTTGACTATTTTCTTCTTCTTAACACCTTCCTTTATTTCACTCAAAACTACCGTTATGTGGGATGTCTTTTTCTCAATTGCCCCGGCTCTTCCCATGGCTCTCGCCCTCCATCTTTTTAACTTAGGACCTTCATCCACGGTAATCTTTGATATATAGAGGTTGGAAGGATTCATCTCTAAATTGTTCTTAGCATTTGCCACTGCAGAATCCAAGAGTTTCTTTAAATGAGGAGCCGCTCTTTTAACAGTAAAACTCAAAACGGCCTGAGCTTCCTCAACTGTTTTCCCTCTTACCAAATCTGCAACTAATCTTACTTTTCTGGGTGCTATTCTAAGATTTCCCAATTTTGCTTTAGCTTCCATATTATTTATCTGATTTCTTTTCTAACTCCTTTTGCATTTTTCCTCCGTGCCTTACAAATTTTGTAGTCGGAGAAAACTCACCTAATTTGTGGCCTACCATATCTTCCGTTACATAAACCGGAATATGCTCCTTGCCATTATGGACTCCGAAGGTAAAGCCAATCATTTCCGGACTAATGACGCAGGCCCGGCTCCAGGTTTTAATAATGGTTTTGGATCCCGATTTAAGACCTTTAATCTTCTTTAACAGCTTTTGGTCTACAAAAGGACCTTTTTTCAAACTTCTTGTCATAATTTTACTTTTTTCTTCTTTTAACGATAAATTTATCCGTCCATTTCTTTTTTCTGGTTCTTACTCCTAAGGCAGGCTTGCCCCAAGGAGTTTTCGGATAAGGCATGCCGATAGGGGCTCTTCCTTCTCCTCCTCCATGAGGATGGTCGCAGGGATTCATAGCTGACCCCCTTACCGTCGGTCTCTTTCCTCTATAGCGGTTCTTTCCTGCTTTTCCAAGTTTAGCATATTTATGTTCCGGTCTGGACAGCACACCAACAGAAGCAAAACATTCTCCTCTCACTTTTCTGGTTTCACTTGAAGGTAAAATTAAATGGGCAA
>Ga0268285_1000265_pt1 | contig 32390 bp, 44 predicted proteins | sample saktaG_2_FD_190144 | JGI IMG/M metagenome (GOLD analysis project Ga0268285, IMG submission 190144) | Saline water microbial communities from Sakinaw Lake, British Columbia, Canada - sak_2013_06_06_120m | ecosystem: Environmental > Aquatic > Non-marine Saline and Alkaline > Saline ... | reverse complement strand
TGTAATTTATCTATTGTTTCTTCAATTCTTTTAAGTCTGTTTGTAGCACTAGTTAATTTTGTTTCTGCAAGTGTTTTAAATTCATTTAAATCTTCAAGCTGTTTTTGAATTTTTCTCATTTTTTCAGCAAAGACTTGTTCTGCTATTTCAATCATAGTATCTGTTCCTCCTCCACCATAACTTTCATAAGTTTCTCCATAACCTTCTTGAGGATAATATTCTTCGCTGTATCCTGGTTGTTCATTATATCCTGTTTGCCCACTAGAATCCGCATTATAATTTTGTTCTGTTCCCTCCTGTTCATAAGATTGAGTAGACCCTTTTTCTGCCCCTTCTTGATATTCTTGAGTAGAGGGCCTATTTCTGGGGTATCCTGGCATTGATTGGGGAATATAGAATTCATCGTTTGGAACTCCTGCACTTACATCTTGCGCCCTTGCAGAATTTCCTGCTGGTTGAGCTCCGCCTCCAACTAAAGAAGGTTCCATGCCTTCATCAGGAACTGGTCTAGAAACTGCATCTTTTATTTTTGATTGATCCATTGCGTCACCTATATCTTTTGGAGAAACTCCTTGTTCTTGAAGTTTATTTATAATCTCATTTTCAGGAACTCCTTGATTCTTCATTTGCGTTACTTGATCTAAAGATCCCATACTAAACTATGGTTTTACCTCTTTTTTAATTTTTCTAAAGGTTGAAACATTCTTGCTTGCTTTGCTAAAATGTCTAAATCATCTTTTCTCGCAAATTTTGAGAATTCAGCAGAAGCTGTTTCCAAAAATGAATGTAATCTTTCAAGACTTTGTTTCATTATTTCTATACCTTTTTTCATTTCTAATAAATCTTCAGTATTTTTTTCCTTCATTTCTATTAAGTTTTGTCCAATTAATAAAACACGATCTTTTAGAATTCTTTGTTTTTCTTCAAGGTCTCTCATCTTTGTATGTAGTCCCCCAAGTTCTTGTCCTAAATAATCAGGCTGTTCGTCACTCATGAGATTTTGTGGTGAAGTAAGTTTAAATTTGTTGCGTTTTAATTTAATATACAAAATATTTTAAACTACTTATGCTTTTTTTATTTATGCTAGAAAAAGAGGCAAATCAATTATATTCTTATGAAATTCAGAGAAAAGGAGGAGAAGATATACTCTATATTAATTATTTAGGAGCTCCTTATGTACCTAGTTTATCAGATTACCCTGAAGTTATGGAAAGAACAGTAGATGCTTTAATAGAAAACCCAAATGTTTCAAGAATTATTTTTGTTCAGCAGAAAAATTATAATTATGACTTTAATGAAACTTCATATTTATTGGAATTAGCTCAACTTTATGTTTATTTGGTTAAACAGGAAAAGATTCTTTCACAAGAAAGATTAATTACTAACAACGAAAATTTCTTTTCCCAAAGATATAATGATATTTTTTCTGTTTTACTTCTTTTAAAGCGGGATCCTCTTGCCTCACATGCTGAATTAAAAAAAGTAATTATGGAATCTAGAATTCTTTTAGATAAAATTGGTCCTGAATATAAAGCAGATCAATTAAATTTTATTAGTTTATTAGAAAAGGTTCTTAGGCTTTTTGAAGAAACTAAATTGCTAAAAGCAGCAGAACCATATTTAGAAGAATATCAAAAAGGAGATAGAGAAATATATCACAAACTTTTCAAACCAGATGTTATTCCTAATTTTACTTTTACTCGTCTTGTTTCTGATCTTCCAGAAAATGCAGAGATAATTGACCAGTATAAAATATCACAAGAAGATTATGATGAATCTTATGTTACAATTTTGAAAAGGAAAGATGAACCTAAGTTAATTTATCATATTGTTCCCCCTGAAAACTCATTAAAAGAAGATTATAATCTGCTTTTGAATTTAGCTAGAGGGGTTTTAATAGAGCATCAACCAAGAGCAGAGGAATTTACAGATACTGAAAGAACACGTCAGGTTTTTTTTAACATAGCAAAAGATTTATTGAGAGATTTGGCTCAAAATAAAAATATTGCTTTAAATTACGAAGATTTGAATAAATTAGCAACTATTCTTGTTAGACATACTATTGGATTTGGGCTTATTGAGGTTTTGTTACAAGATAGAAATTTACAAGATATTTCTTTGAACTCCCCAATTCCTATGACTAATATTTTTGTAAGGCATCAAGAATATGATGAATGCTCAACAAATATCTTACCAAGTCAAGAAGATGCTGATTCATGGGCTGCAAAATTTAGAATGCTTTCTGGAAGACCTTTAGATGAGGCAAATCCTATTTTAGATACTCAATTAGAAATTGGAAAGATTAGGGCAAGAATAGCAGTTATTCAACAACCTCTTTCACCTGATGGGCTGGCATATTCAATTAGAAGGCATAGAGAAAGTCCTTGGACGCTTCCTTTATTTATTAAACATAAAATGCTTAATCCTTTTGCAGCAGGTTTACTTAGTTTTTTAGTTGATGGTTCAAGAACTCTTTTAGTTGCAGGAACAAGAAGTTCAGGTAAGACTTCTTTGTTAGGTAGTTTAATGTTAGAAATTATTCCTAAGTTTAGGATTATATCTATTGAAGATTCTTTAGAACTTCCTATTGATTCTTTAAGGAAATTAAATTATGATATCTTAAGAATGAAAGTTCGTTCTGCTTTATTAAAAACAACTGCAGAAGTTTCTGCAGATGATGGAATAAGAACTAGTTTGAGATTAGGAGATAGTTGTTTAATTATTGGTGAAGTTAGAAGTGTTGAAGCAAAAGCTCTTTATGAAGCAATGAGGGTAGGTGCTCTTGCAAATGTGGTTGCAGGAACAATTCATGGGGCATCTCCATATGGTGTTTTTGACAGGGTTGTAAACGATTTGGAGGTTCCTGCTACAAGTTTTAAAGCAACAGATATAATTGTAGTTTGTAATCCTATAAAATCTCCTGATGGGCTTCATTCATGGAGAAGGATTTTACAAATTACAGAAGTTAGAAAACATTGGAAAGAAGATCCTTTGAGAGAAAAAGGATTTGTAGATTTAATGAAATATAATGTTGAAACAGATGAATTAGAACCTTCAGAAGATTTGAAAAATGGAGATAGTGAAATTATTAAAGATATTGCGTCAAATGTAAAAGGTTGGGCTGGAAACTGGGACGCTGTTTATGATAATATTTTGTTAAGAGCAAAAATGAAAAAAGAATTAGTAGAAGTTGCAGAAAAGACAAATGATCCAGATATTCTTGAAGCAAAATTTAATACTCTTTCTAACCACATGTTTCATAAGATTTCAGATGAAGTCAGACAAGAGATTGGTTTACCCTTGTCTGAGAAAGTTTTCCCTATTTGGCAACACTGGCTCAATAGTGAAATAAAAAAAAGAAAGGTTTGAGTCAGCATCACCTCTATAATTTAATTAAAAAGGAATTAAGCGAGGCGTAAATGGTTAAATGATGAAGTTCGAAAAAGAAAAATTTAGGAATATTTATTAATCAATTTTTATTACTCTTATTAGATAAAAATAGAAAACCGACCTTGTCGGATTTGTTGTGCTTTGCAAAACTAATAAAGAGAGTGAAAATGCCGCGGAAACCTACTGTTGATGAGATTCTTAGAAAACATACTGCAAGAATAGAAACTCAGATAAAAACTTCAAAAGTAGAGCGGTCAGATTATAGCAAAGAATATACTAAATTTAAAGGTGAGATGGCTCCTGATTTAAGTAAATATGAAAAGTGGTGCCGTAGTCTTGGAAGTTTTATTAGATTAAAAGTATCTGAAAAAGATGAGGAGAGTATTAAAAAACATCTTGAAGTTGCACATTTAGATGTTTTACCTTGGCAAGCATTGACATTATCTGTAATGTCTTTTATAGTTGTTTTTTTAATTGGTTTGATTATTTCTGTTTCAGTAGCTTTGATAAATGGGAGTATCGCAGCTTTCCCGCTTTTATTTTTCTTTTTAATAGTTCTTGTTTCTGTTTTTTTATTTTATTTTGTAAGCGGGTACCCCGAAAGATTAGCTAAGAAATGGAGATTAAAAGCTTCTTCTCAAATGGTTCCTGCAATTTTGTATATTGTGGTTTACATGAGGCACACTCCAAATTTAGAAAAAGCAATTGCTTTTGCTTCTGAACACTTACAACCTCCTTTAGCACTTGATTTTAAAAAAGTATTTTATAATGTGGAAATTGCAAGATTTTCAACAATTAAGGAAAGTTTAGATAATTATTTAGAAACATGGAAAGATTATTCTACTGAGTTTATTGAAGCTTTTCATTTGATTGAAGGAAGTTTGTTTGAGCCAGACAATAGTAGAAGAATTGCTGTTTTAGAAAAATCATTACAAGTTGTTCTTGATGGTGTTTATGATAAAATGTTGAGATTTACACATAATGTGCGTACACCTTTAACAAATGTTTATATGTTAGGGGTTGTGCTTCCTACACTTGCATTGGCTTTATTACCTCTTGCATCAGCAATGGTTGGAGGTGCTTTGAAAGTTATACATGTTTTTGTTTTGTTTAATCTTCTTGTTCCATTTATTGTGTTTTATTTAACAGATAAAGTTTTGATGTTAAGACCAGGAGGATATGGAGAGACCACTTTGTTAGAAAGAAATCCTCTTTATGAAAAATATAGAAGTAGAAAACCATACACAAGGGCGTTTTTTATTTGCTTACCACTTTTATTAATTGGGCTTTTACCACTAATATTTCAAACACCTCTTCCAGGAATGTTAGGTCTTCAACAAGATTATTCTTTTTCAGAATTAGGTTTGGGTGTTTTAGGGGATGGGATGTTGTTTGATTTTGGAGAGGGGGGTGTAGGACCTTTTGGAATTGGGGCATTATTTTTGAGTTTGTTTATTCCTCTTGGATTAGCCTTGTTCTTTTCAATAGCACATAAAGCTAGAACAGAAGAATTGATTGAAGAAAGGAAAAAGACAAGGCAACTTGAAGCAGAATTTAATAATTCTTTATTTCAATTAGGAAATAGGATAGGTAATGGGGTTCCTCCTGAGCTTGCATTTGGGAAAGTTGCAGAGTCTTCAAGAGGTTTGATGACTGGAGATTTTTTTAGTAGAGTTAATTATAATCTTAGGCAAATGGGTATGGGTCTTGAGAAAGCTATTTTTGATTCTAGACGTGGAGCTTTAATTTATTATCCTTCTGATTTAATTGCAACAAGTATGAGAGTCTTAATTGAATCAGCTAAAAAAGGTTTAAAAGTTGCAGCAATGAGTTTAATGAATATTTCCCAATATGTAAAGAATATTCAAAAGATTACTATGAGGCTTAAAGATATGCTTGCAGAGATTGCTTCTGACATGAAGAGCAATATGACTTTTTTAGCCCCTTTACTTTCAGGTATTGTTGTTGGTTTAGCAACAATGATTGCATCAATTTTAAGTAAATTAGATGTGGCAGCTCAATTAGGAGAGACTTCTGGATTAGGGATAGCAAATGTAGAGGGAATTCTAAATATTTTTGATAAATGGAGTATGATTCCTCCTTATTATTTACAAATAATTATTGGTATTTATTTAGTTCAGATAATCTTTATTTTAACTTCTAGTTTAGTTACAATTGATTCAGGAGAAGATAAACTTGAGAAGACAAATAAGATAGGAAAGAATTTGAAAAAAGGAATTATGCTCTATTTTATAACAGCGTTGATAACTACACTTGTCTTGTTTGCATTAACAGCAATTGTTTTAGGAAATTTGATTCAGTAGTTAGATTTATTAATATTCTTTTGTAATTTATATTATGAAAAAAAAGCAAAAAAAGAGGAGCTTTTTTAGTTACAATTTTTTTCCAAAAAATAGTAGAGGTATTATTACAGAGTATCTTCCGTGGTTGTTGATAGGTTTAGCAGTTTTAGCAATACTTGTTATAACTGTCTTTTTATTAAAAGAAAGAGGGGTTTCTTTAATAGATTCAATTAAAAATTTGTTTAAAGGAAGATAATTGTATGGCCGAACTAACTATAAATCAATTAATTAAATTAATAATTGGAATTGTAGTTCTTGTTTCAGTTGTTTGGGGAGTTTATTATGTTTTTAAAAACAATGTTGCAGAATTTATTAAAAATGTAGGCCCTGGAGTAAATTCAACACTTACTTTAATTTTATCTCTAATATAATGGAAAACAAAAAAGCAATGTTATTAACCGAAGAAGTTTTGAAGATAATTGTTGCAGTTATTGGGCTTGTTCTTCTATCTTATTTTTTGGTTTCTTTTTTCTCCTCAGATGCAAAAGAAAAAAAACAGAGAGAAGCTATAGAAACAATTAATGAGATTTCCCAGATTATTTCAAGCATAGGAATTTCTGGAGGAAATGTAAGCACTTTACAGCCTCAACGATGGACTTTATTTAGTTTTACAGAAGAAGAGAAAAAACCAAATCAATGTTCAGGGCAAAACTGTATTTGTATTTGTAGTAAAGTTGTTGCAGATTTATTTGATAACCAGATAAAGAAATGTGCAAAAAATGGAGCTTGTTTAATAATTTCTAATTTACAAGAATTTGAAGATATTAAGATAGGAGTTTATGCTAAAGATACAACTGATATAAATATTCAAGAATTAGGAGGTAAGATTCAAATCACTCAAATATGAATTTTGATACTTTAATAAAATATATAATGTGGATAACCTTCTTTATCTTAGTTTTAGCAGGGCTTTATGTGGCATTAAAAAAGATAGGGATTATGTAAAATGAAAAAGAAAGGAGAATTAACAACACAGCAAATAGTTTTATTGATAGTTATAATAATGAGTTTTATAGTAATCTTGTATTTTTTATTTAGATTAGGTTTTGGAGAATCAAGTGAAAAGGAAATATGTCATAATTCTGTTGTTATGAAAGGAAATCCTGTTTTATCTAAAGGAGATGTTTCTTTGAATTGCCAAAGAACTTATGTTTGTTTAACTAAAGATGGAAGTTGTGAAGCAATGACAAATCCAATTATAAAAAAAGTAGGAGATAACCCTGAAGAAACTTATAGAGTATTAGCAGATGAAATGGCTGATTGTTGGTGGATGTTTGGAGAAGGAGGAGTAGACTATGTAGGAAGTAAAGCAAAAGAAGCAAATTATTGTTCTATTTGTGCCCAATTAGCTTTTGATGATAGTATGAAAGAAATAGGGGAGTTTGAGGCCGGAAAAATAAACCAAGATGAGTTATATGCTTATTTAGCTGAAACACCCCTCTCAGAAAATAAAGAAAATTATTTAGAATATCTTTTTGGAACAAAAGATATTGAATTACTTAAAGCAGATATTTCTGGAAATATAAATAATTCAGAAGGTATAGACACTTTCGGAGCAATTAATTTAGAGGAGTCATATTTTGTTATGATGGGGATTACAAGTGAGATTGGAAATACCTACAAATGGATTGGAAGAATTGTAGAGGGGGTAGGGGTAATTAGTTTATTTATTCCTGGAATTAATGTAGTTACAAGCGCAATAGTAATTGGCGCAGGAGTAGGAACTGTTATTGGAGGCCCCAAAATTGCAGGGTTGTTTGAACCTAAAATAGTAGCACTAACAAGAGAAGGAGATGGAATTGATAATGAATTTATGGTGCCTACAATTATAGAAGCAAAGTCAGAAACATTTGAACTGTTAAATTGTAAAGATATTGTAAGTCTAGCGTAATTAGTTAATTTTATTAATTATCTTTTGTATTTTATTCTATGGAAAAGAGGAGAAAGAGAGGAGCTATCCTTATGGAGAATGTTATATTTATTATTTTAAATATATTGTTTCTCGCAATTTTGATTTTATTTTTATTAAGACAAGGCCAAGGCGCAATACTTTTAGAACAATCTCATGCAAAACAAATAGCTTTATTGATTGATTCTGCAAAACCAGATATGACCATAATTTTAGATATGAATAAAGCAAAAGATTTGGCAGAGAAAAATGGTTTAGCTTTTGAAGATATAGTAATTATATCAAATAATATAGTTACTGTTAAACTAAGTGAAGATGGAGGATATTCTTATTCTTTTTTTAATAATGTTGATGTAGGTAACCCCTATCCTGATAATTCAGATCCTGAAAATATAGATTCATATGTTTTTGTAATAGGAGGATATAAATAAAATGTATAAAAAAGGCGGAAGTAAAGTAATAGCATTGTATTGGTTTGTTATATTAATGATTATTGCAGGGGGAATCTTTTCGATGGTTTATTCTTTTTATCATTATCCTTATGATGTAAGAGAACTTGAAGGAGAAATAATGATTAATAAGATTGCAGATTGTTTATCTAGTCAAGGAAATATGTCTTCAGGATTATTTGCTGAAGAAGGATTTAGTGAATCTTATAAAAATAATTTTTTAAATGAATGCCATATAAATCTTAATGTAGAAGAGAGTTGGAATAAAGAACCTCAATATTATTTTGAAGTCAATTTTTACAAATCTGAAAATTTAGAAAACTCTGTCTTTAATATTCCTAAGGGAAATTTAAACTTAATGGCTGATTGTAATATTCAAGAAGAAAAAGAATATAAAAGGGAAGTTAAATGTACTGAAGAAAATTTCTTTTCATTTCATGGGGAAGATCTTTATTTAATTAAAATTTTAACAGTAATAAAGAAAACAGAAAAAAATGTTAAATAAAAGGGCACAAATGTCAGAAATAATGATGTGGATAGTTGCAACTATTATTATTTTAAGCATTTTACTTATATTTGTTTATGCTTCTTCTCTTTTAGCCCAAAAGACAAAAATAATTAAAGCACAAGATTTAAAGATTAATCTTGAAGAAGAAGTTAATTCACTTGATACAAAGACTTTGATTACATATAATCTTGCTTCAGAATCTGAGAAAAGCATAATTGATAGGTGGGGAGTTGAAAATGAATAGAAAAGGAAACTTACCAATAATTATTTTGATTTTAGGGGTTTTGGCTGTTTGTAGCCTAGCTTTACTAAGTTTTTATTCTTCAAATCTTAAAGTCTCAAATAATTTTGTGGGGGTAAAGTTAATAGAAAAGTTAAATTCTGAAATTGAAGAAAATTTATATGAAGGGAAATCAATTGAAGGGTTGGAAGAGCATAAGGAAGCTCTAACATTTAATTTTAAAGATGGCTTTTTGAAAAAGAAAATAATTTTTTCTGTTATGTATAATCCTTGAAATAAGTAATATAAAACAAAACTTTATAAATAAAATAAACTTAAATTTAACATGGATAATAAAAGGGGCCAAGGGATGAGCACAAATGCAATCATCCTAATTATTCTTGGAATAGTTGTTTTAGTAGTATTAATTTTAGGATTTACAATGGGGTGGGGTAAGTTGGCTCCATGGATGTCTTCAAATAATGTAGACACAATTGTAGCTGCTTGTGAAGCTTCATGTGCTGTAGACGGCATTTATGACTTTTGTATGGTGGGAAGAAATTTAAAAGCAGAAGATGCAAAATTAAAAGAGGTAACTTGTAATTATCTTTCTAAGAGTCAAGCAATTTATGGGGTGAATAAATGTTCTTCTATTGCTTGTGATGGGATAGTTTTGGTTGAGGCTCTTAGTGTTGAAGATTTACCTGGTTTTTGTACTGAAGATGGACAGATAATCCAGGCACTTATTGAAGATTCTTTAATAAGTCATGAATGTGTTATGTAAAAATGGTTTCTGATTATGCTTGTTCTGATAAAAGAAATAAAGGAAAAGATAAGAAAAGGGATAAGAAAAAACATCCTTATAAAAAAGGTGGAAGATTAAGAAGCACCAAGATAACAAAGAAGTAAAATAGTTTTATAAATACAATTTACTAATTTCCTGTATGTTTGAGGTGATATTTTTATTTGTGCTAGCATTGATATGGATCGTCTTTGCAACTGTACAAGATCTTAAGAAGAGGGAGGTTGCAAATTGGTTAAACTTTTCATTAATAATCTTTGCTTTAGGATTTAGATTTTTTTATTCTTTATTTTCAGAGATTGGTTTTGATTTTTTTTATCAAGGTTTGATTGGTTTTGGAATATTCTTTGTTTTAGGTAATTTATTATATTATGGTAAGATGTTTGCAGGAGGAGATGCTAAATTAATGATTGCTTTAGGAGCGGTTATTCCATTTTCAGCAATCTTTAATGAGAATTTGAAGATGTTTTTATTATTCTTTGTTTTGTTTTTATTAATAGGGGCCGCATATAGCATTTTGGCAAGTATTTATTTAAGCTTTAGGAATTTTAAGAGATTTAAAAGAGAATTTTCAAAACAATTTAAGAAGAATAAGAAATTAAGTATACTTATACTTTTTGCTGCACTTGTTTTAGTTGTCCTTAGTTTTTTAGATAATTTATTTCTTCTCTTAGGGATTATTGCATTTATTCTTCCTTATCTTTACATATATGTAAAATCAGTTGATGAATCCTGTATGGTCAAGAAAGTTCAAGCAAGTAAGTTAACAGAAGGTGATTGGCTTTACAAAGATTTGAAAATAGGTAAAAAGATAATTAAGGCAAAATGGGATGGGTTAAGTAAATCAGAAATAATATTAATTCAAAGGAAATTTAATTCTGTTATAATAAGAAAGGGCATCCCTTTTACACCTGTGTTTTTAATTAGTTTTGTAGCATTATTTTGCTTATGGAAATTAGGATTATGGCAAAGTTTTGGTTTTGCCTAATCTTTTTTAAAAAGAATATTATGGGATTCTTTTTGGTAAACGAATTTCTGTTTCTTGAATTTTTTTAACTTCTTTCTTAAAGATTTTTTTTCTTGTCTTTTTTTCTAACTTTTTTTGAACTTCTTGAAGTTCTAATTCTTCTGCATGATATCTTTGGGAATTTAAAGATTCATTTTCATAAACTGGAAAGACATTAATTATAAATTCTCCAAAAGCATTTGAAGAGGAGATGTTCACTTCTTTTGGTTTTAGCTTTGATTTGACTCTTTTTGATATTTTTTTAGCAAGTGAGAAAATGGGCTGCGGAATTTTTTCAACAGAGGTAATCTCTTGTTTAGGGATTAAAATTACATGGCCTTTTGAAATAGGATTTATTTCTAAGACAGCTATAGAATATTTGTCTTCATCTATTTTATATGAAGGAATTTGCCCACTCGCAATGTTTCTAAAAACACTCTGTTGCCCCTCTATTGTTGGTTGACCCTCTTTTATTAAATTATTTTGTTCTAAGAATTTTTCAAGTTGTTCATTATTCATTTTTTCAACTTGTTGCTTAGCAGATTCTTTTTTATCCTCAGGAAATGTAGAATCTATATGTTGTATTAATTGAGATTTTATCTCTTTAACTTTTTCTTCTGATAACATTTTATCCAAATGCCCTACGCATATCAATTACTTGGGCAGAATTAATATTCTCCATGTTTCTTAATCCTTCTTCAACAGGGTCTAGTTCTTGTTCTTCATCTATAGCAAATGATACAATTAAGGCTTTTAATCCAAAAGCAATTGGTTCTTCTTCAAAAGTACAATTTCTTCCTTTACCTTCTTCTACAATTATCTTTGCTTTTTCTTTTAATTCTTCAAAATTAACTTCTGGTGAAGTAGGCATTAACTTTATTTTTAATAATGCAATTCCCATATTTTATTTTAATGAGTAGGCTTTATAAATATTAACCTGTACAAACATAATACTTATAAATAAAGATGACTCTTTTGAGAGATGATTGAGGGAAATTATGATAAGATCATTGGGAAAATCTCTAAATCTTCTGGTTTAGAAGAAGAGGAGATAGAGAGGAGAATTGAAGCAAAAAGAGCAAAGCTTGCAGGACTTATTAGTAAAGAAGGGGCAGCACAAGTTATTGCAGCTGAATTGGGGATTTCTTTTGATAATGAGAAACTTAAGATAGATGAATTGCTTCCTGGTATGAGAAAAGCAAATGTGGTTGGGAAAGTTATTAACTTATCTCCTATTCGTAATTTTACTACAAAAAAAGGAGAGGAGGGTAAAGTAGTCAATCTTGTTCTTGCAGACGACACTTCAAACATTAAAGTTGTTTTATGGGATACTAATCATATAGGTTTGGTTGAAAAAGAGGAGATAAAAGAAGGAAGTATTGTTGAAATTGGGAATGGAAGTATGAGGTCTAATGAAATTCATTTAGGAAGTTTTTCAGAATTAAAATTAAGTTCTGAAGTCTTAGGGGATGTAATAACAGAAAAAATTCTAAAAGAGAAAAATATTTCTGATTTTAAATTAGCAGATAGTGTTAGTACAAGGGCTTTTATTGTTCAAGCTTTTGACCCTAAGTTTTTTCATGTTTGTCCAGAATGTAGGAAAAAAGCAATTCAAGAAGCAGAAGGATTTTCATGTGCAGAACATGGGAAAATTAATCCTGATAAGAGGGCTTTGATTAATCTTGTTTTAGATGATGGAACAGAGACTATACGTTCTGTTTTATTCCAAGATGCTCTCGATGGGCTAGGTATGGGTGATTTAGAAGATGTAGATAATTTAATTTTACAAAAACATAATCTTATAGGTAAAGAAATGGTTTTCTTAGGAGATGTTAGAATGAATTCTTTTTTTAATAATCCAGAGTTTGTTGTAGAGAGTGTGAAAGATGTAAATCCAGATGAATTGATTTCTGTTTTAGAAAAAGAATAAGATGCTTATTCGTACACATTTATTGATTACATTCTTTTTTATCTTGATTTTATTTTCAAGTGTAGAGGATAAAGCTGTTTTTGTTGTAGTTGCTTTAATTGCTACATTTATTCCAGATATTGATACTAAATTTTCTAAATTAGGAAAGAAAAGAATCTTTAGGCCTCTTCAGTTCTTTGTAAGTCATAGAGGATTTTTTCATAGTTTTATATTTTTAGGGTTAATTGCGCTTGTTTTTACTATGTTCTTACCAAGAATCGTCTTTCCTTTTGTTTTAGGCTATGGATTGCATTTGTTTGCAGATTCACTCACAATTCAAGGAATTAGGCCTCTTTACCCTCTTAAAACGAGAATTAGGGGGAAAATTAAGACAGGAGGACGATTAGAGACAGTTGTCTTGGTTTGTTTTTTAATAGCAGATTTACTCTTATTATCCAGTATGATGCTTAATATATCTTTAATCTAAATAATCTTTATAAACAACAGGGGTGTTGAATTTTCATGGTTAAAACAATTGAAGCACAAGTGATTAATTCTCGAGAAGACTTAGGAAAATGTAAGGTAGGGGAAATAATTTATATAGAGGGAAGAATAGAATTTATAGTAGAACCTAATTCTCCTTATTTGGAAAGTAAAACTGAAGATTATCAAGTTTATACAATTTCAAAATTAAAAGAAGAAGGGTGGTTTATCCAGCATAAATATTCTTTAAACTTGTTTAATAAAGGAGAGCCTCTTACAGATAAGACAATACACAATTGGAAAACTCATCTTTGTGAGATAGGTTCTAATAAAGAATTAGAAGACACCTTAAATAAAATTATAAAAAAAATGATTGATAAAAATGGCAACTAAAAAGAAAGAAGAAGATGTTTCTGCAGAACCACAATTAACAGATTTACCTGGAATTGGACCTGCGGTATCTTCAAAATTAGAATCTGCAGGGGTTTTTGATATGATGTCTTTAGCTGTTATGAATCCTTCATCTTTAGCTGATGCTGCGGGTGTTAGCTCTGCTGTCGCAAGAAAAGCTATTCAGGCAGCTAGGAATATGCTGGATTTAGGTTTTGTAGATGGCACTGAATTTGCAAAGAGAAGAGAGAATATTTCTAATATTACAACAGGAAGTAAACAAGTAGATGATCTCTTGGGTGGAAAAGGTGTTGAGAGTAGAGCAATAATAGAAGCTTATGGAGCATACGGGTCTGGGAAAACCCAGTTAGGATTGACCTTGGCTGTAAATGTTCAGCTTCCAGTAGATAAAGGAGGATCTAATGGTAAAGCTGTATTTATTGATACAGAAGGAACTTTTAGGCCTGCAAGAATAAAACAAATTGCAGAAGGCTTAGGTGCAAATTCTGAAAAAGTCTTAAAGAATATTTTTGTTGCACGTGCTTTTAATTCAGATCACCAAATTCTTCTTTTAGAAAAGATAACCGAGATGATTAAAGGTGGAGAGCCAATTAAATTATTGATTATAGATTCTTTGACTGCTCATTTTAGAGCTGAATTTGCAGGAAGAGGGCAATTAGCAGATAGGCAACAAAAGTTGAATAGATATATGCATGATTTAATGAAATTAGCAGAGACACACAATTTAGCTGTTTATGTCACAAATCAAGTTATGGCAAATCCTGCCCAAATGTTTGGAGATCCTACAACAGCTATTGGAGGACATATTGTTGGTCATGCTTCAACATATAGAATGTATTTGAGAAGGGGGAAGCAAGGCTCAAGAGTTGCAAAGTTAATCGATAGTCCAAATCTTCCAGATAATGAGACAACGTTCTTTGTAACAGATAAAGGTGTTGTAGACGAGTAAAATGAAATCTTCTTTGATAAAAACCACACTATGTGCCTTGCTTTTAGCAACAACTCTTTCTTCAGCCTCTGCTCAAAAGAAAAAATCATCTTCTCTATCTTCTATTGTTCGTGCAGGTTTTAGTCTCTCTTCAAGTCTTAATCCAGTTGTCTCTCTTGGAATAGGTTTTGGTTCTGAAGCAAATCATAATAAAGGTAGTTTTTCAACATCTGGAAATATTGGAATGTTTATTGGAGGAATTCCTTTTAGAAAATATTCTGAATCTTTTTCTATAAGTAACGATTGGCTTGATAAGAAATATACTGTTGAAAATAAAGTTATTCCTGTGGCTGAATATACTCTTCTTTTTTCTTCTGGATCATTTTCTCTTGGAGGAGGAGTTATTAGTGCAAAAAAAAGTGGGCATACTCTTAAAAGTTCTTACCCAATTCCTGATGGAGATTTATATGGCATATCTAGTAGTGGATATAATGTTGTTGTTTTGGGTTATACTTTAAAAGGAGGAGCTAGTATAAACAAATTTCTTCCTGAGATTAAAAACCCATTATATTTAGAATTTACAGTAAATAGAATTCCGAAATCTCCAAAAAATTTGCCTGAAAAAATAAGAGAAGGAGATAAAAGTATTACATCTTTTTCCTTAGGCATTGTTGGAGAATTTATAGGGGAAAAAAGATAAAATGGATTTAAGTTGTCCTTATATAAATAAAGAAAGTGGAGAATATGGATGTATTTCACCTTCAAGAAAAGAAGGAGATGAAAACACTTGTTGTTGTTCTAATTATAGGGGTTGTTTCTTTTTTCCAGAAAAAGAAAAAAAGATTATTATAAACTCTGAGAAATCAAGTAGTTTAGAAGGGAAATCTTCAGGAAATTAAACTAATTCTTTTTTATCAAACCAAAGAGCAATTTCTCTTTCTGCAGATTCTTTAGAATCAGAAGCATGAATTAAGTTTTCATAACAATCTGTTTTTGAGTGTACTCTTCCATATTTTCCTCTAATTGTGTTTGGTTCTGCTTCTTCTGGATTTGTTTTTCCAGCAGCATCTCTTATTTTTTGAATAGCGTTTTCCCCTTCATAGACTAATGCAATTACATTTTCATGATTATGTAATTCCCCTGTAATATGTTTTATTAATTTTTCAAAAATATCTTTTCCATGTTTTTCTTCTAAATCAAAATAATGTTGTTCTGCAAGCTCTTTTTGAACATTTACTAATTTTAAACCAATCATCTTTAAATTTAAATTGTATAAGTCAGAAATAATATTTCCTGCTAAACATTTCATCATTGCATCTGGTTTAATTAAAACTAAAGTTCTTTCCATCATTTTTGATTTAAATACAAGTTTATAAATCTTTCAAAAAAAAAACATTTATATATCTTGTTTGCCAATTAATTTTATAAAAGAGGATGGAAAAAAAGAGTCTAATTTTTGGTTTTGCATTTATATTAGTATTAACAGGATTGGTCTTTGTATTTGCTGCACTTGATGCTCCTAGCGATTTAATTTTTGAGCAGAACGCGACAGTTAATTATGATGATGATGGAACTGTTTTTCTTAATTGGAGTGAAGTTACAAATGCTGATAATTATACTATTTTCATATATGCTGATGATGTAATGTTTACTTCAGTAAAAAATAGTAGCACTTCTTCTTATCTTTTTACTAATACCACAAACGCAAATTACACTTTTACAGTTCAAGCAGAAAATTCAACAGGAAGCGGTCAATATACAAATTCTACTAATCTTTCAATAGTAGTTGATACAATATCACCTGATATAGTAATAGAGACACCAACCAACAATACAGGTGCAAATAGAACTTGGATTTTTGTTAATGTTACAATCACAGAGGCAAATAATGATACAGTAACATTTTATTTGTATAATTCTACAGGCTTAGTATATTCTAATTCATCTAATTATAACTTAAGCGAAGCAATAACAATTAATTGGACCGGTTTATCAAATGATGAGGCCTATTATTTTATTGTGCTAGCGAATGATTCTGCAAATAATTCAGATGAATCAAATGAAATAACTTTTTATCTAGATGGAACAAATCCTGTAGCAACTTTAAGTTGTAGCCCTTCATCTGTTAGCAGGGGAAGTATAGTTACATGTACATGTACAGGAACAGATTCTGGTTCAGGAATTAATGATTCTTTAACTTCTGCAGCAACTACTCCATCTACTTCTTCTGCAGGGACTTTTACTGCAACAGGTTGTTCTGTTACAGATTATGCAGGAAATTCAGACACAGACACAGACACATATACTGTTACAAGTAGCAGTAGTGGAGGAACAGCACCTACTTATGAATGGGCTTTTCAAAAAACTCATGCTTGGTCAAAGATAACTCCTGGAACTGCAGCAATAATGAAAGATTTTGGTGAAGAAATTGGATTAAAACAAATTCAAATTCAAGTTAATAATGAAGCACAAAATGTAAAGATGACTATTTCGAAATATAATTCTAAACCAGCAGAAGTATCTGTTGAAAAATCTGGAAAAACATACAAGTATCTTCAAATTAATGCAGAGAACTTGGAAGGAAAATTAGATAAAGCAATAATAAGAATGCAAGTAGAAAAATCATGGATGATTACAAATAGCTTTGAAGTAAACAATATGGCTATGTTTAAGTTTAATGAAGATAATAATGGCTGGGAAGAATTAGTTATGACATATGTAGAAGCAGATGATGATTACTATTATTATGATGCTGAAGTAGATTCTTTTAGTTATTTTGCAATTTCAGAAAAAGTTCTTTTATCTGAAGAAGATACTGAAACACCTGGAGAAGAAGGAGTTTCTGAAGAAAAAGGTTTGAAATGGTGGGGAATGGTATTAATTATTTTGGCTGCACTTGCAGTACTTTATATGATTTATATAAATAAGAAAAAGATTATCAAGTTATTCAAAAAGAGATAATTTTTTAATATTCTTTTATTTCTAAATCATAATGGAAGATAATCAAATGATTGCAGACTTGCATTTACATTCTAGATTTTCAAGAGCATGTAGTAAAAATATTACTATTCCTGAACTTGCTAAGTGGGCAAAAGTTAAAGGATTAGATTTGCTAGGAACAAGTGATTTTACACATCCTGTTTGGTTTGAAGAAATAAAAAAACTTAGAGAAGAAAACGGATTTTATTATTATCAAGATTTTCCATTTATAATTACTGGTGAAATATCTTTGATTTATACTCAAGAGAAAGGAAGAAGAATTCATCTTAATTTATTAATTCCAAGTATTGCAATTGCTGAAAAAATCCATGCTTATTTAGATGCAAAAGGGAGAAGAGATTATGATGGAAGACCTATTTTTAAAATTTCTTGCGAGGAGTTTGTTAGGGAAATGATGCAGATTTCTAAAGATATTGGAATAATTCCTGCACATATTTGGACACCTTGGTTTGGGGTTTTTGGAAGTATGTCGGGATTTGATAGTTTGAAAGAAGCTTTTGGAGAGCAACTTAAAAATATTCATGCAATTGAGACAGGAATAAGTAGTGATCCTGAAATGAATTGGAGAATAAAAGAATTGGAAAATAAAGCAATTGTAAGTTTTTCAGATGCACATAGTTTTTGGCCTTGGAGACTTGGACGTGAAGCAACAATTTTTAATAAAGTAAATTCATATAAAGAGATTCTTGAGCAGATTAGGGATAATTCTTTTATTGCAACTGTTGAGGCAGAACCTGCTTATGGAAAGTATCATTGGGATGGACACAGAAATTGTAATTTTTCTTGTAATTCTGATAAAACAAAAGAGTTAGGAGGGATTTGTCCTGTTTGTAAAGGAAAATTAACATTAGGTGTGGATTATAGGGTTCAAGAACTTGCACAAAATGGAGTTGGATTTAAACCTAAAAATGCAAAACCTTTTTACAAACTTTTGCCGTTACATGAATTAATTGCGCTTAATTTAGAAGCTGGGATGCAGACATCAAAAGTTTGGGTTGTTTATAATAATTTGATTAAAGAATTTGAAAATGAATTAAATATTCTATTAAATGTTTCTAGAGAAGATTTAATGAGAAAAGAAGTTGATGTAAAATTAATTAGTTTAATTTTAAAGAATAGAATAGGAAATATAAAAGTTATTCCAGGGTATGATGGGGTGTATGGTGAGGCAACTCTTGGAGAGAATCAATCTACCTTGATTTAATTGTTTGAAAATTTTGGAATTGGAATTTAGGAAAAAATTAATTTTCCCTTTTTCTCACAAACTTATAATGTGCGTCAGAAGTTTTTTCTCCACATTTAGGACATTTGTCTTTTAGAGTATATTTGTTACACTTTTTGCACTTCTTTAATTTCATTTTTCTAAAACATATAAAATTTCTAATCTTTTTGATTTTTCTTCTATATCTTTTAATATTTCTTTTAATTTATTATCTGCGGTCTTTATATCTTCTGCTTCTACTTTTACAGAATATCTTCCTGCAGAAATATACTTTATTTCAATGTTTTTTAAATTTGCTAAAAGTTCTTTAATTAATGTAACCCCGTTTGAACTTTTCGAGGTTAAATTAATTTCCTTTTTTAAGACAACTGTTTTTTGTTTCTGAGTTTGAATTACTTCTAAGATTTTTTTTGCATCTATTTTGCCTGCTATTCTCTCAAGATCTTTTGAGTCTTCTTTTGCTTCTTGTAAAAAATCAAATAATCTTTGTTCTGCTTCAATTTCTTTGATAATCTTTTCTGCTTTTTCGTTTAAAATGCTTTTTAACAAACTTTTGTAACTTTTTTCTTGTTTATATTGCTCTAAAACTTCCTTTTTTTCTTTTTGAGTAACTCTTCTTAATGAAAGATCAATATTTCCGTTTTGAGAAATTCTTAGAATTTTACAGACTATTCTCTTTTTTGGGACAACATAATCTCTTAGATTTCTTATTCTTCCGGGAGCTATTTCACTTATAATTACACTTCCTTCTCCGTTTCCTTCTATTTTTACAAATACTACAGTTCCTGCTATTCTGTCAACAGTACATAATACTACATCTCCTACTTCTAGTTCCATGAAGTTTAGAAATAGTTGGTTGTTTTAAAGCTTGTGTTTTAAATTTTGATTAATTCTAATTCAAGATTCTTTTTTAGAGAAGTTAAAAACTCGTTTTCTTTTTCTTTAGAGATTATGCATCCTGCGGCATTTTCATGACCCCCGACTTCTCCTCCAACTTGTTCAATAACAGAATTTAGTATTTCTCTAGCATTTCTTCCATTTCTTCCAACAATCCTTGCAGAAACTTTTATTTTATTGTCGTAATAAGCCATTGTAGTGATTATTGTTCCTTCTTCATATAAAGAGGAGTTTGATAAGATACTTGCAATTGTACCTATCATCGTGTCTTTTATATTATGTTTTGCATTTAGTATTACAAATTTCTTTCCTTCTATCTTTTCAGCTTCTGAAGCATATTTTAGTCCAGATACTAATTGTTGTTTGTATTTGACATGTATTGCCTCTGCTCTTTTTTTAGCAGAAGGTATTTCCATACATAGTTGTAAAGCTATTTCACTTTCTCCAAATCTGGAGCAAGCATTTATTTTTGCACTTAATTCTCGAGCATCTTCAAGTTTATTAAAAAGTTTTATTAAAAAAATATCTCCAATTATTTCTTTGTATTTTGCTTTAGGATTTCTTAATATAATTGCTGTAACTAGCCTTTCCATTTCTTCTTCATTTAATTCAATTAAACTTTTGTATTTTCCATTTACAGGACCTAACTCAACTTCCCTTAATAATTCTAAAACTCCTTTTATATCTCCGGTCACTTTAGGAATGTAAGGGTTTGAGGAAAATTCTAAGGTTCTATTTAAGGGTCTTGTTGAAGGGTAAATAACTAAGCCTCTTTTTCTTTGGATTTCTCCGTCATCTAAGATACCATTATTTAATTTATCAATTTCTTTTTCAAGCATATCTCCAATCATCCCCAAGATACCCAATTTAGCAAATTCTTTATTTTTTTCATCTATTTCTTTACAAAATAAGTAAGTTAAGCAAGAACAACTCATTTTTTGTTTATCGTGTAATTCAGAATTTACTATTGTAACTTTTTCTGGGATGTTTTGAATTAATTCATGATGGTCTATTATAAATACTTCTTCTAATTTTGATTCTTCTATATGGTTTAAACTTCCAGATGCTAAATCTAAAAATAAAGTTAATTTTCCTTTAGGAAGGTCATAAATAAATTGTTCTTCTAAACTTTTCACAATTCTTAAAGAAAACTTTTTATCTAATCTTTTTAGAGCTTGAACCATTATTGCAGCAGAAGTAATCCCATCTGTGTCGAAGTGACTTATAATTTGAATTTCTTTATCTTTTGATTTTTCTAAGAATTCCTTAACGACATATTTTATTTTCTCTTCTAAAGAAATTTCCTCTTTTTTCATTTTAAAAATTAATTTAATTATTATACTTTGAAATACTTCTTCAACTTTCTTAATTGTGCAAAAATTCTATCTTTTTCTCTCATTGCTCTCTTATCTTGCTTATTTTCTGCATAATGTTTTTTTATCTTTTCTAATTTAACTTCTACATTTTTTAAATCGGGGTTAATATATTTGTCTCCAAGAATTTTAGAAATCTTTTTGCCATAATCTTTTGGATGAATTCCTTCTCTTCTTAATGCTTCTCCTATCTTTTCACTAGTAAGTCCTTTCTTTGCTAATTCTAGAACTTTAATTTCATAGTCTTTTTGAGACAGTCTTTTCGCTTTTTCTACTTTTTTAAGTTCTTTTGCTTTTGGCATTAAGATAGTTTGTAATTATGTTTTTTAAAGCTTTGGTAGGATTTTTAAATAATAAATAATTATATAGTCTATGGGCAAGGTAATAGGCATTCTTAGCCTAAAAGGAGGGGTAGGTAAGACTTCTACTGTAACAGCACTAGGAGATGCTATGTCTGATCTTGGGAAAAAGGTTTTATTAGTAGATGGAAATCTTTCTGCTCCTAATTTAGGAATGCATTTAAATATTATTGACCCTGAAAAAACACTCCACCATGTTTTAAGAGGAGAAGTAAATCCAAAAGACGCAATCCATCAACTAGAGAATTTTGATATAATGCCTGCTTCATTATATGATAGATCTCAAGTAAACCCTTTAAAATTAAAAGATAAATTAAAAGGTTTAAAGAGAAGGTATGATATAATTGTAATTGATTCTCCTCCTTCTTTAAATGAAGAATCTATGGGTGTTATGAATGCTTCTGATAGCATATTTATTGTGACAACTCCTGATTATCCTACTATGAGTACTACTTTGAAAACAGCTAAGATGATTAAACAAAGAGGGGCTCCTTTAACAGGTTTAATTGTTAATAAAGCATATGGAAAAAATTTTGAATTGTCTACAAAAGATATAGAGAAAACAGCAGAAATTCCTGTAATGGCTGTTTTACCCCACGATATAAATGTTCCAAAGGCTCAATCAATGTTTCAAACACATACAAAATATAAGTCAAATTCAGAAGTTACTGATGAAATTAAAAGACTTGCAGCATCTTTATTAGGTGAAAAGCACAAACCAATTAAGCTGAAAAGAATGTTTAGGTGGCTTAAACCAAAAAGACAAGATATTAATCGTACTATTTTTTATGAAAGTTTATTTAAATAAAAGTATAACAAAACCCTTATAAATCCCGGTTGGATATTTTTTCCATAGCCCCATAGTATAGTGGTCAAGTATACAGCCCTTTGAAGGCTGGGACCCAGGTTCGAATCCTGGTGGGGCTATTAATGCTTATATCTGCCCCTTTTTTCCACTGCCTTTAATCTTTCAAAAACAATCTTAGAATCTTTTGACTTACTGTATCCTTTTTCAAATTCTTTAAATAAAACTTCCCAGTTTTGAAAATGCTTTGCTTCAAGTGCTTGTTTAAATAAATGAATATCCACTGCTTTGTCTTCAAATTTATGGCTTATGTAACCGAGGCCAAAGTCTATGAAGTAAATTAGATTATCTTTTAATATCATGTTTGAAGTAGTAAGATCTCCGTGGATTATATTTTCATCATGAATTTTTGCAACATCTTCTCCAATTTGCTTGCAGATTTGTTTTTGTTTTTTTATTTTAAATTTTCCAAGATTATCTGAGAGTTTTTTTCCATCAATGTAAGGCATTTTTATTGTAGTAAATCCTTTTGTTGGTTGAAAAAGAGGAGCTGCAGAGTTTATTATCTTAGAAGCTTTTTCAAGTAATTTGGCTTCAGCTTTTGTTCTAGATTTTCTAATTTTATAATCTAATTCTTTTATACGATATGATTTTGATATTCTATCTTTTATAACAAAATCTTTTGAAAGGATTATTTTTGCTTCTGCACCTTGAGCTATTAGTTTTGGGGCCATAGGGAGATTAAGAAATTAAGAGTTTTAAATTTTAGGGTATTTTAATGTTTGTGGTCTAGATATCCCCATATAAAACCTTTTATACTCGAATTTTTTTCTCTTTTTATGAGGCTTAGAGAACTCGCTTTTACAAGTGCAATTTTATTATCTGGTGCGGTATTTTCCCAAGATAATGTTAAGTTTGATGTTTATAGTAAAGAAGAAGGGTTTCTTAATCGATTAAATAGTAGTTCACTTAGAGTAAGCCAAAAAGAAATAGATTTCTCTTTTTTATTTGGTATTTATTCTATGGAGTTTAAGAGAATAAATGACTCTACTTACCAAGAAATTGCAGATAATAACTTTCTTTGGGAATCAAAAAAAGAGTTTTTTAATTATTCGCTTGAAGATTCATGTTATACCCTTATTAAATATTTTGTAGAAGGGGGAAAACCAAGAAAAGAAAAGAAAGCATTAGAAGGTAGAAGATTTGATAAAAAGTATCGGTCTCTACCTGAATTATTTAATTATTTTGAAAAAGGACTTTTAAAAGATAAAGATAGTCTTCATTTTATTGTTAATGCAATGCCTTATTCAGTGCCTGTCAAAAGTAGGGAAAATAAAGACAGCATAGTTTATTCTTGTAGTTTAGACGATATGATTAAAAGAGAACCCGGAGATAATATTATTTTTCCATATCCTATTGAAGTTTATACAATAAAGCGTGAGGAAGGTTTGTCTCCTGTTGGATTTTCTACAGAATTTTTAAGGGTTAAAAGTGGAAAGAGGATTCCTATTAAAGGAAAATTAAGAGAAGATTGAATTTTGGAATTATATACTTAATTCCTTTTTCATTACTCTAGAAAGTTTATAATTTAGTTTAACGAGATTACCCATATATTTTTCTATTTTCTTTTCATCATTTAACAAATTTTCTACATCATAAGATAAAACATATTCATCTATAATTTTTTTTGCTTTATTAGAAAAATACACTTCTTGTATTGTTTGTAAATTATTTATAACTTCTGAATATTCTTCAAGTTTAGCAATTAATTTCTTTTTCTTTTTTCCTTTTGTTTTTTTTAACAAAAATAAAGTTCCATATTTTTTTCTAAAAATGCTTAATAATTCGCAATACAATTCATTTTTCTTTTTAAATATAAATTCATCCCTTAATGATCTTTTTTGAGCCCACAAATTAATTATTCCTCCTAAAGAGACACCTATCAATCCTGATAAACTTGGTATTAAAATATCTACATAAGTAATTGCCATCTTTATAACCTCCGCATCTTCTTTTTACCAAACTTCTTCATTAATTTTTGCATTTGTTTTTGGTTGAAACCCTGCGACATGTCCATTTCTGTTCCGCCCTTTATCATTTCATTCAACATATCGTATTGTTTGATTAATGAACGGACATCGCTACTATTTACACCAGAACCTTTTGCAATTCTTGCTATTCTAGATGTTTGTTTTTTTAATACTTCTGGATTATTTTTTTCTTCAGGAGTCATTGATTTGATAATGTGTTCCCATTTCTTTATTTTTTCTTCTTGAGTTCCTAACATTTCTTCTGGTATCTTTGCATTTCCTAATCCAGGAATCATTGATTTTATTTTATCAAATCCCCCCATAGCCCCCATTGATTTAACTTGCTCAATAACGTCATCTAGAGTTAGCTTTCCTTCTTCTAATCTTTTTTGCATTTCTTCTTGTGTTCCTTCATCTGTAACAGATTTTACTTTCTCAATTAAACTTTGTAAATCACCCATTCCCAGAAGTCTAGATAAGAAAGATTCTGGATTAAATTCTTCAAGATCATTTATTTTTTCACCTGTTGCTATAAAATAAACAGGAGCTTTTGTTTCCCCACATGCTGTTAATGCCCCGCCCCCTTTTGCAGTAGAATCCATACGAGTAATAATTACCCCAGAAATATTTACAGCTTCTTGAAATTCTTGAGCTTGTTTTTTTGCAGCTTGCCCAATGTCTGCAGGCATAATCAAAATTGATTCTGTAGGCTTTATTTCCTTATTTAGAGCTATTATTTCTTTAACTAATTCTTTATCTAAACTATGTCTCCCTGCAGTATCAATTAAAACTAAATCATATTTTTTCAAATCTTTTTCAAATTTCTTCCAAGTTTTTACTGCATTGTTTTCTTTTTCATCAATAAAATAGTTTAATTTGTTTTGTTCTGCCAATTGTTTTAATTGTTCTTTTGCAGCTGGTCTATGGACATCTAATCCTACTAAAGCAACCTTGCTTCCTCGCTTTGCAAAATAATTTCCTAGTTTGGCAATTGTAGTTGTTTTACCTGCTCCGTATAAACCTAAAAGCATAATTTTATTTTGGCCTTTTTGGAGTTTTAGTTGAATATGTTCCCCAAGAATGGTTATTAACTCATCATGTAATAATTTGATAACATGTTCTTTTTTTTCTATTCCTTTTACTCTTTCGTCTAAAGCTTCTTTTTTTATCTTATCACTAATCCTCTTTATTAAAAGGATATTTACATCTGCTTCAATCAAGGCTCTTTGCAAATCCCTGACAATAGAATCCATGAGGTTTTTATCAAGAAAGATTGCATTAGTTATACGATTTGTAGCCTTTCTAATAACTTCTCCTAATTTCTCTAACATGATTTAAGGAGTGAATTATAGGTTAATAAATTTTGGGTTTAGCAAGAATTATAAAATAGAATTTCTTTAGAAATTCATGGTTAGAAAGAAGGGGAATGGAGGTTTAAGAAATATAAAACTTCTTGGAGGAGCGAGTTTATTTAATGAAATTGGGAGTGAGATGGTTTCTCCTATTTTGCCATTTTATATTACAGCACTTGGAGGCGGAGGAATTGTTATAGGTTTGCTAAGTGGTTTAAGAGAAGGATTTTCAAGTTTGTTTAAATTCTTTGGAGGGTGGTTTTCAGATAAATTAGGTCAGAGACACCCGGTTGTCCTTTTTGGGTATTTTTTTTCTGTTATATTTAAATTTTTAATGGGAATTGCAGGTTCATGGCAATTATTAGTAGGTTTTATTTCTTTTGAAAGATTTGGAAAATTAAGAGATGCCCCGAGAGATGCTATGATTGGAGTAGTTACGAAAAAACATGGAAGAGATTTTGGATTACATAGGTTAATTGAGAGTATAGGGGGAATTCTTGGAATCTTATTAGTCATTTTTTTATTTTGGAAATTTAATCTTGGATTTAAAGCAATTATCTTTGTTGCAGCTGGTATTTCTGCTTTTTCTTTAGTTCCTTTATTTTTTGTACATGAATCGAAAGTGAAACCTGCAAAAGATGGTTTGATTAAAGGATTAAAAAAATTAGATAAAAGATTAAAATATTTAATATTTACTGTGTCTGTTTTCACATTAGCTAATTTTGGAATGTATATGTTTATGTTATTAAGGGCTCAAGAGATTACAGGGAACATAATTCTCCCAATGATTTTTTATGCATTATTTACTTTTACTTTTGCTTTCTTTGCAATTCCGTTTGGTAAATTATCAGATAAAATAGGTAGAAAAAGAGTTTTATTAACAGGATATGTTTTATTTTTAGTTGTAACATTAGGTTTTATTTTTCTTGAAAATGTTTGGTTATTGGCTTTATTATTTTTAATCTACGGGGTGGTTTATGCAATTACAGATACTACTCAAAGAGCATATGTTTCTGATTTGTCTGGAGAATTAAAAGGAACAGCACATGGGTTATATTATGTTTCAATTGGATTAGTAAGTGTGCTTGGGGGATTGGTTGCAGGTTATTTATGGGAAATAAGCTATACCACTATGTTTGCATATTTATCAGGAGTAGCGATTATTGCAATTCTTTTGTTAAATTTTCTTAAGAATACCCATTAGTTTTTATAACTTAAATCAATTATCATAGCGATTGTCAAAATTAGGAAAATTAGGATTCCCCCAATCATGACATTGTTTTTTGTTATAAAGTATTTTGCCAAGTAAAATATGCATGTGAGGCCTAAAATTATTGTCCAGATTATTTTTATAACTTTTCTTCTTTTTTCTTTATTTTTGTATTTTATTTTCATAATCCTAAATCTTTTATGAACTTCTTTTTATCAAATACAGTTATCTTATCATATTCTTGTCCTGTTCCAAGATAAAGTATTGGTTTCTTTGTAACATATCCAACGCTGAGAGCTGTCCCGCCTTTTTCGTCAATATCTGCTTTTGTTAAAACTATTCCATCAATTCCAATTGCCCAATCAAAACTCTTTGCTTGCTCTATTACATCATTCCCAGTTATTGATTCACCAACAAATATTTTTAAATCAGGTTTACAAACTTTTGATATTTTCTCAATTTCACTTAAAAGATTTTTTGAAGTATGCATTCTCCCTGCAGTATCAATTAAAACACAATCAATAAAATTCTTTTTTGCATATTTTATTGCATCAAAACCAACTGCTGCTGGGTCTGTCCCATATTCTTGAGAAATAACTTTAATATCTAATTTTTCTCCATGTTGTTTTATCTGTTCTATTGAAGCTGCTCTAAATGTATCTGCAGCTGCAAAAACACAAGATAATTTCTTTTCTTTTAGAAAACGAGCAATTTTCGCAATTGTAGTTGTTTTGCCTGTTCCATTTATACCACAAAATAATATAACATAGGGGTCTTTTGATTGATCCTCTTTTTTTTCTTTAACTTTTCCAACAACATCAAATGGATTAATCAAGATTTCTTCAATAATTTCTTTAAAACAGTCAGTTATTTCACTTTCAACTTCTTTTTTTAAAAGTTCTTTTCCTATAATTCTTTGTTTAAGTTCTTTGACCATTTTTTCTGCAACTTCTAATGCAACATTATTTTCTAAAAGTAGCATTTCTAATTCTTCAGAGTAAACTTCAAATTCTTTCTCAGATATTTTAATTTTAGAGATTTTAGAAGTAATTTTCTTAATAAAACTGTCTTTTTTTATTTCCTCTACATCTATTTCATATTTTTGTTTTCCAGCATCAAATTTCACAGGAGGTTTGATTTCTTTAGTTTCAACTGGTTTTGTTTCTGATACTTTTTTTGTCCAGCTTTTGAGCTTATCTCTTAGTTTTTTGAACATATTACTCCAAATTAAGAGAAGTTTATAATATTAACTTTTGTTATTACTTTTAGAATTATCTAAATTTTTATAAAGAAAAACCTCCTTGTTTTTTTATGAAAGGAATGTTGGTAATTATTGATGGGATGGGAGATTTACCTAATAAGCAACTTGAAGGGAAAACTCCTTTAGAAGCTGCAGATACTCCTAATTTAGACTTTTTGGCTGCTAGAGGAGAAATGGGTTATATGTATCCTGTTAAACCGGGTTTTATTCCTGAATCAGATGAAGCAATAGTTTCTATTTTTGGAAATGATTTAATTGCAAGTACAAGGGGGCAATTAGAAGCAAGAGGGGCAGGAATTAAATTAACTAGGGGAGATTTAGCTTTAAGAGTTAATTTTGCAACAATTGACAATCTTAAGGAAGGAAACATTATAGATAGAAGGGCAGGAAGAACATTAACAACAGTAGAAGCAGAAACTCTTTCAAAAGCATTAAATAAAATAAGTCTCCCATGTAAATTTGTATTTGAATCAACTAATCAACATAGAGCTGTTTTGGTTTTTAGAGGGGGTTTTTCAGATAGTATTCTTGGAAATGATGCAACATATACTCAAGGAAAGGCCCAGGGAATAAATAAGATTAAGGCTTGCAAATCTACTGATGATGATGAGAATTCACAATATACTTCCAATATTGTAAATGAATTTCTTGAAAAAGCTTATGAAGTATTAAAAAATCACCCAGTCAATAAACTTAGAAAGAGTAGAGGGTTATTACCTGCGAATTATCTCTTAGTAAGGGGTGCTGGAATAGAGCCTCCTAAATTAAAGCAATATAAGAAATGGGCATCTCCAAGTTATATGCCTCTAGAAATTGGTTTTTCTCAAGCTAGTGGTATGAGTGTTTTTGCTTTTGAATATCCAGAATTAAAAGATTTAGATGCTTATGATAATTTATATGAAGGGTTAAAGAAAGCTTGTAAATTTAATATTAAGATACTAAAGAAAGTGTATAAGAAGTTTGATTATGCATACATACATCTAAAAGAAACAGATTTGCCTGGGCATGACAATAAGCCATTAGAGAAGAAGATAATGTTAGAGTATATTGATAAGAATTTCTTTAAGTTTATAAGAAGGTTTGCACCTCCAAATAAGATTCAAGTTGTTGTAACTGCAGACCATTCTACTCCTTGTAAGATTAAAAACCACTCTGCAGATCCTGTTCCGGTCTTATTTTATAATGATTCTAATTTAAAGGAAAAGAAGTTCTCTGAAAAAGAAGCTAGATTAGGAACTTTGGGAAGGATGAATGGCCCTGAATTACTCAAGAAAGTGGGATTTAGTAAATAATCTTTCTATTATAGCAATTATTAAAAGCTCTTATTTGTTTTGAGCTTTATGATAGTTTTAGACATTGAAACAAGCGGAGTAAATTCCGGAGAGAACGGAATTTGGCAAATTGGAGCGTTTGATATAGAAAATCCTAATAATTGTTTTTTAGAGGAAGCAAGAATAGATGAAAGTGATTCTATTCAAGAAGAAGCTTTGTTAGTTACCGGAAAATCTAGAGAAGAACTACTTGATAAAAATAAGCAATCTCAGAAAGATTTGTTAGTTAAATTCTTTGGATGGTGCAAAAATGTAAATATAAAAAATTGTCTTTGCCAAAATCCTCAATTTGATTTAGGGTTTATTTTTATTAAGGCAAAAAAATATGGGCTTGAACTTCCCTTTCATTTTAGAGCTTTTGATTTGCATTCTATGGCACAAATGAAATATTATTTGATTAAAAAAGAATTCTTGTTTAAGGAAAATCATAGTGATATGGGTTTAAAAAATATTTTAGAATTTTGTGGTATTCTAGACCCGCGTGGAGCACATAATGCTTTAGAAGATTGTAGATTAACTGGAGAGTGTTTTTCAAGAATTATCTACAAAAAGAATATTTTTCCTGAATATAGTAAATTTCCTATTCCAGAATATTTGAAAAAATGATAACCTATAATGATATTTATGAAGCAGCAAGAAAAGAGAGATATTCTACTCAGTTGCAGCCAATTCCAAAGAACTTTGTAGAAGAAGTTGCTAGTTATTTAAGAGAGAAGAAAGAGATTGCTTCAAAACAAGATGATGATTTTTCAGATGTGATTATGAAGACTAAAAAACAATTGGAAAATGCTATGACTTTGTTTAAAGAGTTGATGTTGAGGAGAAGAAAAAAGATTTTAAATTTAGTCTTAATTGCAGCTGAAACAGGTATTTCAAAGCAGGATTTTGAAAATATGTTAAATTTTGAAAAAGATTTGTTTGAAGAGTTTATGAAATGTATTGATTCTTCTGATAAGAGAGTTAGGGAAATCTTGAGTGGAGGTAAACAAGAAGATAAATTGAATGAATTAGTGGTCTTTATAGATAATGTTGAAGAATTTATGGATTTAGAAGGTGGAAAAATGGGTCCTTTTGAGAAAGGTCAGATGGCAAATATACCTAAAGATATTGCAAAGATATTAATTGAGGGTAATAAAGTAGAAATTGTTGAGAAATAGATACTTTTATTAATTAATTCTAATTAATTTTCTTATGCATTTAAGCCAATTAATTATAGGAATAATCTTTATAATTGGAGGATTAGCTTTAACAGTTGTTGCTTTTTTTGCAGGATTCTTTGTTTTGATTTATGGGTTACCTCTCTTAGTTTTTGGAATATTTATACTTTTAAATAAAAAAGAAGATGTGGTTGAATCAATTAAAAAGCGAGGAGGAAAAAAGAAATGAGCGAAATGATTATATCAACAACAAATGAAGTTCCTGGGGCAAAAGTTGTTCAGATTTTAGGAGTTGTTAAAGGAAATACTGTACGTGCTAGGAATATTGGGAGAGATATTGGAGCAGGATTTAAGAATATGGTTGGTGGAGAGATTAAAACCTATACAGATATGACTACTAATGCAAGAGATGAGGCATTTAATAGAATGATTAATCAAGCAATTGATTTAGGTGCAGACGCAGTTATTGGTATGAGGTTTATGACTTCTATGATAATGCAAGGTGCTTCTGAGATGTTGGCTTATGGAACAGCTGTTAAACTGAGATAAGGTTTATTTAAATTTTTAGAATAAGTCTAGACTAAAAATCAAAGATTTTTATTATCACTCTTTTTTCACTAAAGTGAAAAAAGCCTGCGGAGAGATTTGAACTCCCGACCCTTTGCTTACAAGGCAAATGCTCTACCACTGAGCTACACAGGCATAAAATTAATAGAATTATTTAGTTTAAAAGACTTATTGTTTATTATATACAATAAATATTAATTATCTTTAAATACCTAAATAGTTACGCTAAAAGATGGGAACTGAAAATGGGAAAGAAAAGATTGAATTCTTGGAGAAAATATTGGATATTGCTAAAGAAAACTCAATATTTATTACAGGGTGTGAGGTAGAAGTCTTTGATGCAGATTCTCGTCATGTTCAAGAAAAGTGTTCTATTGGAATAAAAATTGATAAAGCAGGGAACCCTTATTTTACAATTCATGGGACATATGCTCAAAATAGCGATAAAATAACTGAACCAGAAAAATTGTTAATTGCAGGAAGTAGATATTTTTCAAAAGATTTAGAGAGATTTAAACAAGGATTTCATCTATATAGAGATTATAGTAACCAAAGTTCTGAAGCAGATTTAATTAACCCTCTTAGATAAAATTAGATAATTATTCTTTCTTAATCTCTTTTTTTTTGCTCAAATTCTTTTTCTACCTTTAAAATTCTAATTTCACAAAGAGATAAAGGGTATATTTTTTTTAACTTCAAACTTAAATCTTTTTGAAGCTGGTTTTTTAAAATCTCTTCAAATAACCTTGAAGAATCTTGCGTTTTGACATATTTTATTAATTCTTCTTTTGCTTTTTCTCTTAGAGCTTTTCTAACAGCTCTTGATACTCTTCTTCTAGTTATAAGAAATGGTTTTATTCTTATTTGGGCATCTTTACAATCTGTAGAAAAAGAATCTTCAACATAATTGGTTCCCTTCCTCATCATCCTCTTTAAGTAGTATGGAAGTAATTTTAATTCCCTCGGAACAGATGTAGCCTTATCCCCATCAATCTTTACTTTTAATTGAAGAAGTACGCTTTTTCCTTTTAAAGCTCTTGTCAAATCATATTTGATTAACCTTCCATCTAAATCTTTAATTTCATATCCTTGTAGTTGAGTTTCCTTCCTAATAATAGGCATGTCAACGTCAAAAAATCTTTTTTTTCTTTTTGCTTTTGCCATTTTATTTATTTTTTATTTGAAATTTAAATGCTTGAAAATTTTAATTTTCATTGTTTTATTCTTGAAGTGCTTTTCCTGTTCTTTTATTTCTTCTTGAAGCACGATATTTAGACTTTCCACATTCATCACAGGTATACATAATATTTGTCTTTTTAGTTGTTTTTGCCTTTCTTTTGAACTTTGAGACAGCTGGTTTTGAACCCCATTTCCCTTTATTTCCTATTCCTCTATTAAGTCCCCTTTTTTTAGCTCTTGATAATGAACCTCTTGTTAAAGTTCCTCTT
>Ga0268285_1000264_pt1 | contig 32418 bp, 25 predicted proteins | sample saktaG_2_FD_190144 | JGI IMG/M metagenome (GOLD analysis project Ga0268285, IMG submission 190144) | Saline water microbial communities from Sakinaw Lake, British Columbia, Canada - sak_2013_06_06_120m | ecosystem: Environmental > Aquatic > Non-marine Saline and Alkaline > Saline ... | reverse complement strand
ACCCAGCGCGGCCTTGGGCTTCGCCTTTGGCCGCAACCAAAAAGTTCGTCTTGTAGAAAATGCTTCGTAAAATGCTACAAATAAAAAGGTTACGATTGGCCGAAACAAAAAACGAGCATAAAAAACAACGTTTTGAAAGATTGTATTACCGATTAACACTGTTGTTTGAGCCACAGAGAAATAATCAATAGTAAATAATAAATAATAAATGGCAACGTTCTCAATTCACGACATACTACATACGAAATACGATATACGAATTCGTTAATCATTATACGAATCTAAACGCATCAAAGCGGGCTAATTCCGGATAAATCTCCATTACACGGCGGTTTCATATCTACCGCGGAGAACGCCGAGGACGCAGAGAAGAAATCAAATAATCAATAGTTCACCCCATGAGATAGGCGAAGCCGCCATCTCACGGGGTAAATCGTAAACTTGTCCTGAGCGGAGTCGAATGGATAGTAAATGGCAAGGTCTCCGTGAGACGGCTATCTTAACCGCAGACGCCGTCCCGAGCAACGCCGAGGGATGAACGCTGATAAACGCGGATTTGTGTGTGGATTCTCGAATTCTGTATTCTACGGCTGTCATTCCCGCGGAGGCGGGAATCCAGAATTGAGAATCAGCCAGGTAATTTGAAAAACTACCCTCGAAAAAGCTGTTTTTACGCAATATCCCCGATTTAAAAAATATTATCATCTTTTTACAATTTTTCTCATAATTATAGGTAACATTTACCCTATGAGATACGCTGTTACCATAGAAACTACGTTTTTTCGATTTATCTAACGGGGTGAACTCCGTGAACCCCGTGAGATACGCTGTAAGAAGTAGAGAGTCGAAAATTCTTTGTTCCATACTTGTAAAATGGTTATAATAGCGATCAGCAACATTGAGGAAGCGACAAAAGACGGAAGAACAGATGCGAGTTTTTCAGGGCGTTTTATTTTTATTTCGTCGAAGGAAGACTTTCGAGAATGAGAATTTTAATAAGACAGTGTTACTTGAATTTTAATAGGTTGACTGTCCCAAGTTTTTTCTAAGTAAAAAATAGGTGTAGAAAATGAAAAAAACCTTCATCATTATATTTGTTGTGTTTCATTTGTCCTTTTTAGGAGATAATATCATAGCATCTCCCATAGCTGATACTTGGATTTATGCTACTATACGTATTGAAACCGAATGGGGAAAGCAGGGAACAGGTTTTTTGGTCGCCAGAGCAATAGATGCAAACGATACTAAGGTTTTTCTCTGTACGAATAAACATGTATTGAATCAAGATGAGAAAAAAAGGCAAACTGCAACAAAGATAATATGTCATTTGAATGAAACCGGCAAAGACAACAAGATAGTTAGCGTCAAACACGAGTTACCTCTCGCATTTTCAAACGGGATAAAACGTTGGAAAGAACACCCTGACAAAGATGTAGACGTATTGGTCTTTGACATAACAGACCTCATAATTCAGCGACCGAAAATGGTAAAAAAATGGATTAATTATGGCCTTTTTGCAGATAAGGATACTCTCTCTAAAGAGGATATTACAATTGGTGAAGAAATTCTTGTGCTTGGTTACCCCAACATAGTTCCACAATATAAAAGTAATTTACCAATTGTTCGTCAAGGCATAATAGCCTCTCAAATCGGTGAAAAATATGTAGATGAGTATAACAATAAAAAAAGAATCCTCAGGGGCTTCCTTATTGATGGTGGAGTGATTCCAGGTTCAAGTGGGAGTCCTGTTATTTTGAAGCCGGTAATTGGGAGGATTGTAAATAATACAATTGTGATGGGACATGCTAAACCCTATCTTTTAGGTATAATTGCGGAAACGCGTTATAGTTCTATCCGTCCTATCCCAACAAAAAAAAGCAGCATTCTTTCTTACGCTGGCCTTGGATTCGTATTTGATGCAACAACAATCAAAGAAACAATTGAACTTTTCTTTGCAAAGAAAAAATCGAAATAATAGAAAAACTAAGGACAACTACCTATTAATGGCTGGGGGCAGTACACAAAAATAGGTGACTATTCCTAATAAAATTACAATGTTAGACCTTGAACAATATACCGCTGCTAATCGACAAGACTACCTGGGGCAGCATTGGTTGTCCTGGTTGGTGCAGCGATTTGTGGATTTGCTGCTGTTTAGAAAGGTGGTCTCACGGCTATGGATACCACTGAGGCGTATAGGTCGCTATGTGACGGTCACACAGTATAAGTCTCTTGGGACCAGAAGCGGAGAAGAGGCAGAGAGGTGGACGGTAATTAAGATAGGTCCTCTGTACGGAGTTCCGGATCATGGCAGCCATGACGGAATCGTGTATGCAGCTGTGAACACAGCAATCGAACAAGAAATGAGTGTTGAAAAGTTTGATGTGCAGCGTCTGCTGGACGAGGGGGTATCTTCCTGGGAAGCATTACAGGCACAATCACATGCCGGGGAAGACCATCCCTATACACGGGAGACCATCACCGATTTCGGTCTGTCCCTTCTAAAACAACAACACTCTCAAGAAGCAGAAGACCTTCTTTGGTGGGCATGGGTTGTCAGAGAGGACGAACCGGGGGCAATGGGTGCCGATGATCCTGGCAATTTGGCGTCAATCTTCGGATTGGGACTACTGTACATGCAACATGCCCATTACGAGTTGGCGGAGAAGCTTCTAACTCAGGCATTAGAAGGATGCGAGACCACATGCAGCGAGGACGACCCCTTAACGATTGATGTGCTGAATATGCTTGTTGACCTCTACGAGTCTTGGGATAAGCCCGACGAAGTGACCAAGTGGAGATCAAAACTGCGGCAAACGGAAGGTCCGGAGAAGTGAGAATTGGAAGGACATACAATGGGCCTGCCTGCATATGCCCTGAATTATGTGCCGACAAATTTATAGTGAAAGTCGAAAAAATACTGAGGGAGCAAAGGGATCGGACCTTAAGTTATAATATAACATGGCCCCTAAGGGTTCCTATTATGTTATTATGTTATGAGGATATGATTATGGAATTCCGCTTGTTCATAGGTTGCGTTCAAGGTATTCGCCGGACTTATTTTCTGGACGATGTTAAAGATGAGAACGAAGCTATTCGCGAAGCAGAAAAAAAGGCCAGCGAAAAAGGAAAAAAGGGCGCCTTTGCTGGCGTGTATGTGCGGGAAGGATCTACGAAATGCGATGCGATATGCGGATGGGAAGTGTCGGAAGATGGCAAACTCTTAAAACGATCACTACGGGAGGTACAGGATGTACTACAGGTGTACTCCGCCGACTTTGATAATCCACCGCTGGGCTCAGGAGATCTTAAAGCGTTGAAAGAGAAAAACTAGGGACGAGTAAAACTAGGGACAGCCACGAACAGGTAAAACAAGTCAAAAGTTAAAAGGTAAAATGGAAAAGAAGAGACAGTTATTAATTGCTGGGGACAGTACACAGAAAACCTTGACTGTCCCTAATACAGTCAAAGCGGAAAGTGAGGTGAACTATGGGTACCGAAAACCGTGAGGAGTGCAAAACCTGTCCATACTTTCTACCTCAGGAAGGAACAACAGGAGCTTGCGGCATGAGAGATATAGTGGGCGGCCCTCTAAGGGCGATGGGAATACAAACAAAAAAATGGCCAGACAGCGGCGAGTCCTGGTGTGCTGAATATGCGAAAACGGTCATACAACCGGAGAAAAATAGAGAAAACTAGTGGAGAAAACTTGGAAAACTAAAGACAGCCACCTTTGAAATTTTCTATTTTCAATTTACGATTTACTATTTTAACTCGCAATAATCTGGGGACACCATACCTATTTCTTTTCATTTTGTTGGGAATCAATAAGGTGTCAAGTATTAATTGTTCTGATTGCCTTGGCCTGTCTGGTATAATTAAAGGTGGCTAAATAAAGTTGTCCGCCTTCCCCATATGGTGTACATTTATCGATGAGTTTGAACAGAAGGAAAAACTTCGGACAGGCAATTATTCTGTTGTGCAATTGTAAGGACATGTATCGTAAATTATTTCAGCCGCCGGATTATTCATTATGATTATCAGCAAATGTTCACAGTACGAAGCCTCGTTCAGATTGTTTTCATCCAATTCCAACACAATTAGATTCTTTAGTTCAGCCAAAGAAGATATATCACTTATATTGTTATCTTGCAGGCAGAGGAATTCAACAGTGCTTAAATTCGACAACGCGGAAATATCTCTGATATAATTCGCGTTCAACTGTAGTTCTTTTAAATTAGTCAGTCCCGATAGCCCGAAGATGTCGCTAATCAAATTATCGCCCATGTACAAAGATGTTAGAGTTGTCAATTCCGATACCGCAGAGATATCAATTATCAGATTGCCTTGCAGGTCCAGCAATGTAAGGTTATTAAGCCCCAATAATGCAAGAATATCTTTGACATGGTTGTTTTTAATCTGCAGGTCTGTCAGATTAGTTAATGCCGCTAATGGAGAGATATATATAATATGATTGTTACCCAGATGTAATGACGTTAGATCCGTCAATCCAGACAATGCAGAGATGTCTGTGATATGGTTGCTTTCGAGGCTCAGCTCCATCAAAAGCGTCAGTTCTGACAGGGTAGAAATGTTGCTGATCTGATTGTTGTCCAGGTAGAGCCGCCTGAGATACTTCAATGCTGATATCGCCGTGATGTCGTTGATCTGATTATCGCTCATATTGAGCGATGTTGATAAATTCGTCAATGTCCCAACTGGTGAAATGTCTGTAATTTGGTTGTCGTGCAGCCACAGCGATGTTAAATTCCTTAATGTTCCGACTGCGGAAATATCTGTAATCTGGTTTTCGTACAGCCACAGCAATGTTAAATTCGTCAGTGCCGATATAGGCGTGATGTCGCTGATCTGATTTCTGTCCAGATAGAGCCACATTAGATTCGTCAGGGCCGAAACGGCTGAGATGTCGACGATCTGGTTATCGGCCATGTTGAGCAATTGGAGATTTGTTAATCCCAATACCGGCGAGATGTCACTGATAAGATTACTGCTCAGGCCGATTGTCATCAGATTCGTCAATCCTGAAACGAAGGAAATGTCACTAATTTGATTGTTGTTCAGGTGAAGTTGTTTCAGATTCGTAAGTGATGATACTGCAGAAATATCATTGATCTGATTGTTATGAAGTGCCAGTTTTGTCAGATTTGTAAATCCGGCGACTACGGAGATATCTGTAATCTGATTGTTGTTTGCCCACAATTCTGTCAAGTTCGTTAATGCCGCCAAAGGAGAGATGTCACTTATCTGATTCTGTCCTAAAGAAAGTATTTCCAGATTCGTCAATCCCGACAGGGGCGAAATATCGCTGATCTGGTTGTCGCTCGCTTGCAGGTTCGTCAGATTTGTTAGTCCGGCGATTGCCGATATGTCTGTAATCTGATTGATGAACATCTTTAGTTCCGTCAGATTCGTTAATGTCACCAATGGGGAAATGTCACTAATCTGATTATAACCAAGATTAAGTATTGTCAGGCTTGTCAATTCCGACAATGGTGAAATATCGCTGATTTTATTGTCCGACAAATCCAGGCTTTGCAGATTGACGGCATTTTCGAGACCGGTCAGATTTATTATACCGCTACCGCTGCAATCGAACTCGGTTAAGCTGAGCATCTCTGTTGGTGTGGGATCGGTTATCCCCAAATGTACTTCCACACAGGCCTTGAGGTTTGGGTCGATAAAAGAGACAGGTTCTTCCGCCTGTACAACGCATGAGATTGCTATTGAAAAAATGAAGATCGAATATATGCTCTTTTTCATCTTAGTTTCCCCTTCCCGAATTTTAAATGCGATAATCAATGCTTTTATGATATATCGGTTAAAAGTAAACACAAATCAGCTTCTGTGCGAAAAATCTTCAACCGGAATTCGGCGATCGGCAAATTATTGTAGTGCGTTTCTGGGCAGGAAGAATATGCCGTAAGAGCCGTAGCCGTCCGGGTATGGGGTAGTGCCGTCGGCTCTGTCGGAAACCTTCATTGGAACGGTGTCCGAGGGCGAATATGTTTCGACGTGCCCGTCGGTGTATCCGGCCCGCAGCTCGATATCCGGTGGATTTTCAATGTCACCTTCGCGGAACCAGTAGGCCGAGAGAAGCCATGTTTCCGGATTAATCTCCGCTCCCTCGAACTGTTCGCAGCTCCCGTGAGACCAGGGGCTTCTCCAGTGGTCGTAGCCGAAATAATCCGATACGATTAGCTTGCTGAATTTTCTTCCGCCGCTCGCCGGTCCCTGCGGCCCTTTGAAGACGACCTTGCGTCCGCCGACATATCCCGTGTAGTTCCAGTAGAAACAATATGTCCCGCCGACCGGATCTCTTGAGAAGGTGTCGTCTTCGGGATAGTCCCAATCGTCGCCTGCGTCCCATGCCTGCTGCAGATATTTGTATCTCTGCGGTGCGTTGGGGCAGTACATTGTGCTGGCATCGGGTATGTAGCTTTTGAGGTATTCGCTCATGGCCCGGTGAATACCGGGGCTGCGGTGCTTGTTGCCGGTAAGCTTGGTTGGGTCCGACCAGTTCCAGGTGTTAGCAGTTCCTACGGTTGCAACCGATTCGGGGAATCTTTCGTTGTTGTCCGACGCGAAGATGGTTGTGGCGGATACGATTTCCTTCTGGTTTTGGGCGGCAACTACGGCGCGGGCCTGCTGCCGCACTTTACGAAGTGACGGAACCAAAATAGCCATCAGGAGGGAGATGATAGAGATAACCACAAGAAGTTCGATTAACGTGAACCCTCTCTTTTCATCATCCACCTTCGTTTGTCTGCTTCGGACGCGAATTTCCATATCCTCCGATCGTGTCCAGACCAAATCATTGCGCTCTAATGGCGCACATAACCTACGCTACCGATTATACACGACCTGAAATTTTGTGTCAACCACTTATTTTGCCGGGCACGAAAAAAAATTCACCGGAGGGCAAAATGCCTCAAATGGTGCTATTCACTGAGTTTAAGCGAACTATCGCAACCTTGCCGGCGTGATTTCCAGCGATTTTTTTTAAGAGGAATACGTGACCGGCCCTGTTTCTACTGATTGCCGTTGTTTATCTGCCGCTCAGGCTCGCGAAAGGCGTTCCGCCGTAAGCACCCATGTTTATTTGACTTCCATTAGGTTTCAATTCACGTCCTGGATCCGTTCCGTGGTCGCCGGCGTCGATGCAGGGGCTTGTGAGCGCATCGGTTACCCATGAATTATCGCTTGGCGAATATCTGCCGTATCTGCTCATTAGATGGTAATCGCCGTTGTCTGAATCGGCGAACAAGGGATCCGTGCTGATGTTTGCTCTGTTCCGATTATCGGCTTCCTGTTGTTCTACGCAACTGTAGCGAGAGCGGCAACGGTACAAGTCACCGTCCGTATTATTCCAAAGGATACAATTAACGATGTCGGGACTGCCGCCATAAGCACTAATACCCAAACGGTTGTCGGTTATAGTCAGATTGGTAAGCGTGGGCGAGGCATTTTCGATGAAGATGGCTCCTCCATTGGTACTGTCGCAGCCGGTGATTATGAAATTCCGCAAAACACAATTTGGGCCCTGGCCGGAAAAAAAGGAAAACGCGTAAGCACTGGAAGCAGTTACCACTGCAGCTTCGTCTGCGCTCTGGAGTGTTATTGCCCTGTTTCCTAAATCAACATCTTCTATATAAGTTCCCGGCCAGACCAGGATTGTATCGCCGTTAAAAGATTTGGTCACTGCGTTTTGAATAGTGGCGAATGCGTTGGATCTGCTCAGGCCCGAGTTGGAGTCGCTGCCGTTGTATTTATCAACGTGGAAGACCCAGGCATCTTCGCCCTTGCTGGCCTTTGCTGTCCCGCCGTATGCACCCATGTTGATACGCTTGCCGTTGGGAAGAGGCTCGGGGCTGGCCGGATCCTGGGGGTCGCCGGCATCGATACAGGGACTATGTTCGCTGTCGTTTACCCACATGCCCCACGGATTGTAGTAGCCGAAGACGGACCGCAGGTGATAATCGCTGCCGTCCGATGATACAAATAACGGGTCACTGTCGATGTTGCCCTGGCCGTCATAACCGCCTTCTATACATGAATAAAGAACCGGGCTGCTCGATACCGGGCTAACCAGCATGACGGGTACGCCATCGTTATACCACACGATACTGTTTCTGATTGTGATGTTGCTGCTGACCGAGTGTATTCCACCGCCCGTTGAATCGTCTGGCAGGTCTCCTGAGAGGTTGTTGTTAGCAATGGTGCAATTCGTTATTATTACGTTCACACTGGTGCTGTCACCCGAGGGGGCGGCGTATATGCCTCCGCCAATCTCGGCAGTATTGCCAGAGATGACACAATTCTCGAATTCGATGTATGCATAAGATCCGCCGCAGTATATGCCGCCGCCTTGAACATTGCCCTGTGCCGTGTTATTGGAAATTTCGCAATTGGCAAAGAAAGTATTGCTTTGCCAGCAGTATATTCCCCCCCCGAGACTATTATAATAGCCGGAGTTATTTTTTATCTGGCTGTGCAGGATCGTGGCGTAGGAGCCTCTGATCAGTGCGATGCCGGCCCCGCGTCCTCCGGATTCGGCCGGTCCGACCCCACCGGCCCGGCAATCTTCGATTACACAATCCATGATGGTTGGAGAACCGTTAACTACACCGATCCCGCCTCCCAATTCCGTGGAGCATTGTTTGATGATACAATCAACTATACTCGGACTGCTGAATTCGCAGTATATGCCGCCGCCGACGGAATTTAAGGGGCTCGACCTCCAGATCCCGAAATCCGATGGAACATCCGAGCCCGGCACGGTAGCTCCGCGGATTGTGAAGCCTCGCAGAACAGAATCCGATCCTTCGCTGCCGTGGAAGTAAAATCCCCTGTGACCTTCGGAGCCTGTACAATCGATAGTCGTACTGTAGGGCCCGGCTGAGCTGCGAACGGTGATTGCTCTGCCTCTAAAATCGATGTCCCAGTTGCCGTCGCCGGTATAAGTACCCGGGGCAACCTCCACGATATCGCCGGGATTATTAGCAGAATCGATTGCATCCTGAATCGTGGCAAAGTCCTCCGGCACGTAAATCGTGGCAGGGGACGAGTACAAATTAACCTCAAGATTATCTATCAGAACGTCGGTGCCGAAGAAAATAACATAACAACTGCCACGGACCGAATCTATCTGGATGCGTTCGCTTGGCGGCTCCAGTTCCTCTCGGTCCCCCCAGTTGACGCCGTCGGCAGAAAGTCGGTAGGCTAAATAGCCCGAGCCCGATGAGTCTATAAACCGCACATCAACCAGTAGTTCTCCAGAAATAGAAGCCCTTGAATTTTCCGAACCGGGTGGGAAGCGATAACACAGATAGGCCGGATCGTCATTGTGGTCTCCGAATCCCAGTTCGCGTTGATCTGCTGTATCATAAAAGTACAAATACGACTGCATTGGAGGAAAGGCCCCTTGAGGCCAGAAAATGGAGTGAAAGTAGCTCTCGTTTTCAGCGTCATTATTGTCGAAATTTTCCTGGTATGTGTAGGACCAGTCGGCCTTTACCGAGCTGGGAATCAAACAGACTGCAGCACTAACCAAAATAATGGCGGCAGTCCAAAACCAACTTGTTCCCGGCGTTCTCATTAATTTCGTTCCTTTTAGATTCCCAGCAAATATTCTTAACTACTGTTGTTTCTTAAATTTAATGCTACTGGCCCCAATCCTCGGCGAAGGCTATAATCCCAATGTTCTATTTAAGTGTACCCTCCATTAACTGCACAAGCCATAAGATACCCGGGCTGCTCCCGGCAGCCGTCGGATTCCCTGGTCTGCCCGGAGGTATAAATTCCTGACCAACTCTATCAACAGACTGGAGATACGAAAACTTCAGATTTCCTGTATTGCCCTGGTCGGTGGAGAAGGTGATTTCGTCAACTACGTCTGTTTCCATATCGATCTTATATACGATTCTGGCGTTTTCACAGGTAAGCTCCACCTCGGCGAACTGGCTGTCCGGTGTATGCCTGGTCTCGAACCGAATACGCTGTTCGGCGGCATCCCGGCGAACCGTATCGATTGTATGCAGTCCCATCCAGGGCCTGCAAAGTCCCTTGAAGAAGCTGCCGCCCCTGTATTTTTTCGCCTCGTTAGAATACTGCTTGCTTATATAAGCTTCCCTGTATGTGTCAAATATTCTCAGAGATCCAACCTGCAGCTTCAGCCAGGGGCCGTATTGTTTGCGAGTCAGATTGACAAACGGTATTCTTCCGGTGCCCGAAACGTTCTGTCCGTTTACCTGGCCCGCGACTCTGAAGTATGTCCAGCCGCGTTTATGCATTTCGTCGCGGTTGTCAATGGTTTTTGCTGTGGCCGGCCAGTCCGACTGGAAGTAATCTTCTTCGAGGACGTTGGAATGACGGGTGACCCAGAGCTCATTATCATCGTTTTTTTGGCCCTGAGCGGCAACAACCAGCAGGCCTTTACCTCTGGGCGTTACATGCCCCATGGTATTTTTGCTTCCCTCGACCTGGCAGATAAACTCGGTCATTTCAGGATCGTCCGTCGGGAGCTTTTGCACGCTAAGGTCGCGGGACCACATGCGGTAGTTGTTAATTTGGAGGCGATTATTATTGTAGTAGTAATTTGCACGGTCATCCTGCAATACCTGCCAGTACGATTTGTCGCCGGCCGAACCCGACTTTGCCCTTAGCATCATGGGATCTGCGGGACTTTCCGGGAAATGGTACCAGAACTCCTGGCTGGTATTGCCGCTCTGGCCCGACTGGCCGATATACTGTGTGCTGGTCAGTGAGGGCTGAGGGTTTTCGACGCCCTGATTGAAAGGTCCTGATTTCATAACCATCGTACCGGCGGTTAAAGCACCGGCCGCGGTGAGCGATATAATCGCTGTTTTCGATGTCGCCAGACCTACGATTCCCGCCGTTAAACCGACCTTGGTCGCGGCAGCCGTGACTGATATTTGTGCCGCGGCGGCCTCACTTGGGGCTGTAATCTTACCGAACAACACCAGGGCGGCCAGCAGCGTGCCCTTGCCGAAGCCGTTGCGCGAAAGCTCTCGCTGCAGGCACTTTTTCGCGCGTAAAAACAGCATGCGCGTACTAAATTCGCTGCATCCCATCGACTCGGCAATGTCCGAGTAGGGCATCTCGTCATAGCAGCGCATTACCAGCACGGCTTTATGCCGGGTCCTGAGCTTTTTCATCGCCGTCGAGACGATATTTTTCAGCTCTTCGCTGACGAGATTCTCCAGCCCATCCTGCCGGTCTTGCATTGCGTTTTTTCGTTTCATACTGGAAATCGCCACTTTTCGTTGTGTCTGCTCGGTTCTATAATGATGCCTTAGCTTGTTAATGGCTATGCCGTACAGCCAGGGCCAAAACCGGTCTGCTTTTTTCAACTTGCCTATCACCTTACACATCTCCAACAAGCTTTCCTGTACAATTTCCTGTGCTAAATCATCCTTCTGAGTCAGACGGTAAGCGTACGTATACAGGCGTGATCTCGCCTGCTTAGCCAACTGACCCAGACACTGCCTATCGCCGCACTGAGCCCGTCTGATCAGTTCTATCTGCTCCAACTTCTGATCCATATTGGGCCCCTGTTAACACTATCGCATAAAAAACTATAAGTAAGTGCCACAACGGAGGATGAATGTAACGTTTTTTCCATAATTATGCCAATTAATCACTACTTCTAAAATCCTGCTTTATATACAATTTGATTTGCCGCTTTCCGGCAGAAGTTTCGCTCAATTTTGCTTTTTGGATTTAGAATTTGAATTTTTATCAGAGATATATCTTGCTCCATCATAAGTACATATTCAAACAAGAATTAGAAAAACTCTGCCAAGCAGGCGGATGACCCTTTTCCTATTGCAGTGCTCAAATACTTCCGAGGACTGCACCAAAATTGTAGCATTTTTTACACTGATATCAACAAAACTTACGCAGGTTTTCAAATATTTCATGGCAAAAATTCCGGCATTTAAAGTAATCAAGTTAATTTTCTTAGTCCTATAATTGCCATTTTCAATTAATTATTCTTTCGGGCCCGGCTGTTCCGGCGTTATTTTCTCGTTTTTTTCCTACATGTGCGAAAAATATAGTTTTATATATTTTTTATTGCGAGTTTCCATTTGCAGCTTTGCTCAAAGCATCTGATCCGGACTATAGAACAAACTGGGATGGTTAATGTACGGCGATATAATATTGCAATGATAGCGGCATAATAGTATAGTGTTGCCAAATAGACTTTCATTATGGAGATAAGTTGACATGGAAACTGTAGTAACGGTAAAAGAAATCAGGGGCCATTGCCCGACATATAAAGTTGGCGATTCCTTCGCTCTCAAAGCCGGATATCAGCTTGTAAGCGACATTCCCGTTTGCATGCACGCCCTGTCGGCTTTGATGCCTTATTATAACGCCCTGCGCGTTTCCGATCCCGCACAATGGGGATTGGACGGCAAAGAAGATAAATCCAAGGCCTATATTCAATGCCCGGACCCCTTCGATTGCACGAACGGCGGCACAGTCATTTTTGAAATATCCAAACAATGAAGCCAAAATAACCTTAAAACTCAATTTGCCGGTAAAAAATGTCATAAACTCCCCTTGATTTTACCATCTAGCCCAACCTCGACTATAAACCTTCCGAAGCAAATCCCTCATTTTTTGACCGCCATCGCTCTTTAAATCCGCTGATAATGTCCTTCAGGTCATTCCTGAAAAAGTTTTTTGTAAGACTTTATTATTGGCAGGTTTCTGACAATTAAGTACAATTACCTTGATATTTGACCCGACGGAGTAGCGGTGGTAAGTCTGCCGTATTGCGGTACGAGCATTTTAAAAATGGTTGATTGTCTTCCGGGCAATAAGGCGTACAATTATAGCCGGAAAGAAAAGGAGCGAAACAATGAAACAGATTCTGATTCTAACATGTATAATAGCATTGGTATTACCACTCGCCCTGACGGGCTGTAAGAATGGAGCAAAGCAAAAAGCTGAATTAGAACGTCTCAGGGCCGAACTTCAAAGCCTCAAAGCAGCTTTACAAAAAACCGAGAATGAAAGAGACGAGCTCAAGGACAAAATTGACAATGTTGCTCAGGCCAGCGAGCGGTTACAAAATCAGGTCAATGACCTAACCAATACACGAGACCAGCTCAAGGAACAGTTCAGCATTGTTGCCGACTCGCGCGACCAGTTGAACAAACAGCTCAGCGAAGTTATCGGCTCGCGAGAACAACTGCGAAAACGGATCGCCGAACTTATCACTTCAAGCGAGCAGTTGCAAAGTCAGATCGACGAACTCACTAAGTCCCGCAATGCGATTGCTGCGGAGGTACGGCAAGCCCAGGAACGAAACGACGAGCTTGCAACTCAGTTGGCGGCCGAGATGAAAAAGGTTAGCCAGCTTCAAAATCAGCTAACCGTAACAAATAAAGACGAACAGAGCGAAGAAACCCGCACGGTCGAAGTCGTCGGGTACCCGTCCATCCATAGTTTCGATACTTCTCGCTCACAGATAAAGGCCGGGCAAAGCTCAACTTTAACCTGGTGGGTCTCCAATGCGGATGAGATTCGCATAGAACCCGGTATAGGCACCGTCAGCAGTCTGGGCTCAAAGACGGTTACCCCATCTACGACCACTACGTACACCATAATTGCAACAAACAAGGCAGGAGAAAGTAGAGAGACACGCAGGATTGAAGTTAATTAAGCTCCTGTAATCGACGGTTATGATGCTACTGCTCCGCCGGTAAAGGACGAAGTTCCACTTCAAATTGGCGGATCTCAAATGCGGACAGGTTTCGCCTCCAGCCCGGCCCGGATGTGGTGAAGGTGGCACCAATTCTTCACAAAAGCTTTCTAAACTGTTGACTGTCAGGGCCATAGCGGCCAAAATGCACAGCTTAAAAATTGATCGAGGTTGTTTTATATGAAGATTTATCTGAAGCTGTTCCTGACGGCGATATTATGGGGAGGCACTTTCGTTGCCGGCAGGCTCGTTGCCCAAAACGTCGGGCCTTATTCGATTGCATTGCTTAGATTTACTATCGCTTCAATTCTTCTGTTGTTGCTGACGTGGAGAATCGAAGGGAAGCTTCCTAAGCTGAAAAAGTCGCAAATCATGCCTGTTATCCTGCTCGGAATTACGGGCATTTTTATCTATAACATCATGTTCTTCAAGGGATTAAAAATAATCGAGGCCGGCCGGGCGTCGCTTATAATCGCGACATGCCCGATATTCATTACAATCTGCTCGGCAATTTTCCTGAAAGAGAAGATTAGCCCGGTAAAAGGTCTTGGAATTGTCATCTCGGTATTCGGAGCGGCAATAGTCATATCAAAAGGAAATCTAAGCCGGATATTCGAGGGCGGCCTGGGTTTGGGCGAACTTTACATTTTCTGCTGTGTCCTGAGCTGGGTGGCTTACTCGCTTATAGGCAAAGCGGTTATGAACAACCTGTCTCCACTCGCGTCGGTATCTTATTCCGCCGTAGTCGGAGCAGTCGCTTTAGCGGTTCCGGCGTTCTTCGAAGGATTGGCCCGGAATATCGCAAGTCAATCCGCGATTGACTGGTTATGTATTTCTTATCTGGGCGTTTTCGGGACTGTCATCGGATTTGTCTGGTATTACCAGGGCGTAGAACGTATCGGTCCGACGAAAGCAGGTCTGTTCATTAATTTTGTGCCCATATCCGCGATTTTGTGCGCTTTTTTTATCCTCCGAGAGCCAATCACCATATCGCTCGCGGCAGGGGCCGTATTGGTCATCTCGGGTGTATACCTGACGAACAGAACCGCTAAAGTTAAAGCGGCATAAACTCAGACACCGAGTATCGGCTGAAATCCGGATTAAAGTGCAGTTGTTCTTTCTTTTGCTTTTTTAGCGGATGCCTTCTTTGTCTCGACTATATCTATAGCCGGCTTTCGAGGTGCTGATTTGGGACATTTGCCGTTCCAGCAATAAAGACAGAGCTTTTCTTTGGGTCGCCCAATGGCCTTGACCATATCATCTACAGTCTGATACCTGAGCGTTGTAACGCCCAAATCCCCGGCGATCCACTTCACCATTTGCTTGTATTTTTCAGATTTGTGGTCAATATATTCCGACACATCCTTCAGGTCATGCCCTTCGAGTTCGTGAATGGCTCTACGGGCGGCAAGTTCGTCGATCGAGCGTGTGGAAAGGTTGAACCTGCATGGAAACATCAGCGGCGGACAGGCCGGCCTTACATGTACCTCTCTGGCGCCGCAATCCCAGAGTTTCTTTATAGTGAAGTTCTTGAGCTGCGTTCCTCTCACTATAGAATCCTCACAGACAACGATGCTGTTACCCTTGATGACTTCCTTGATTGGAATAAGCTTCATTTTTGCGATGAGGTCGCGTTTTGACTGCGAAGGCGGGGTATAACTTCTGCCGTATCCCGGCGTATATTTAACAAGGGGCCGTCTGAAGGGCTTGCCGGACTCCATTGCGTATCCTAATCCATGGGCACACCCGGAGTCGGGAACGCCGGAGACCACGTCAACGTCGATATCCTTGTCGTGTTTTGCAAGGTAGCGACCGCATTGTTCTCTGACTATTTCCGTGTTTATTCCTTCATAGTTCGATGCGGGAAAACCGGTGTATATCCAGAGGAACGCACAAATCTGGTCCACATCCCGGCTGCCCTGCCTTTTTTGCATAATACCTTCTTCATTTATCAGAATTATCTCACCCGGATCAAGGTGTTTTATAATATTAAACTCGTTGTTTGGAAAAGCCGTAGTCTCGCTCGTCACCGCCCATGCATCCTTACGCCTGCCGATTACGAGCGGTGTGTATCCGCATCTGTCTCTTGCCGCATATACTCCGTCTTTATTGAGCAGCAGGAGTGAGCAGGAGCCTTCTATGGCATTAAACATCTTTTCTATACCGTCTATTATGCTGTTGCCCTGGCTGATCAGTTTTGCTACCAGCTCTGTGGCATTGACGGTTCTCTTACTTACCTCGCTGAAAGATATTCCTTTCTGTAATAGCTGATCGGCCAATTTTTCCGCGTTTTCGATGATTCCGTTCGTTGCTATGCTGAATGGTCCGAATTTCGAGTTTAGATAAATAGGCTGTTCATCCAGATCGCTGATAACGCCGATCCCCTTGTTGCCTTTCATATATTGATAGCCGTCGTAAAGTTTCGCCTTGAACTGGCTCTGGCTTATATCACGGATCTGGCGTGAAAATTCATCTCCGAGGACTGCCATGCCGCCGAATTCCGTTCCGAGGTGTGAATGGTAATCTGTGCCGTAGAAGAGGGTTTCGACACAATTTCCCTTAGAGACTATTCCGAAAATGCCGCTCATTTTCCAACTCCTTTATGATGGATTTGACTTCACTCCTTGTTGAGCGTTTTATTGAACTGCCCGATATCTCAACTTTCCAAAGCATGAGATTCAATATTATAATACAAACATTCTTGTCTCTCATCAAGGAAAAAGTATTCCTTATTACAATAATGGGCAATATGCGTGCAGTTTTTCCGTAAGTTCCTAAAAAAAAGAAATTCGGAATGTGTTTTTTGTAACACTTTTTACGTTACTTCCATTTCAATTTGAGATTTTCTTCTTTTCTATTTGAAAATCGACAATCGGAATTCGGCGATCGGCAATTTTTTTGGTTTATTACTCAAAAGCAAAGCTCAGTAATGTAGAGTCATCGCGGTTCGGTAAACAGTATAAATGACATATCCTCGGTTTTACCGGTCTGGTCATGCAGGTCTTCCCATTGCCAAACGCCACTGGGATCTACGTGTCCTGCGACGGCATCATCCTGGAACACATGCTCGTGGTTCGTCCAGCCCCACGGATACTTGATAACCTCAGCGTCTGTGTAAACCGCCATTACGCTAAACCAATATATCTCATCGACAGTCTCCTGGTAGAACCATTTGTCTTCGGGCAGCCGCACCGAGTAACGGAATACCGGCTCGTACCCCACCTTTGCCGGATCATCGGAACCATGAGGATGCTTATCATAGTCGACCAGCACTTCGTCATAATCAAAGACCTGACATTCCCAAATCTTCTCTCGCGGATGGCTAAATGGATTGTTCGACGTTGCCGGGGCATCCGTCCAGATCGATAACAAGAAGTAGTCGGGCTTTATCGGCGGAGGTTCATTTGGACACTCACACGCCTGGTATCCATACCTTATGTAGGAGCCCCACCATGCCGCAGCCTCTACCGGTGTTTCTGTATCACAGCGCCAATCGTCGGCAACGAGGCGTCGAATGTCAAGCCCTTGCTGCTGCTCGCTTTGCGACGAGACTGCGAACGCCAGATCGATGTGGTCGCCTCCTAATGTATGACCACTCGGATATCTCACCCTGTTCCACACGTCAGTGTCAAAACCAGAAGGCAGATCCTCGCCCCAGGCCCAGACGGCACCATCGTTCCAGTGGTCCGGCGAAGTTTTCCAGCCGAACCGTGTCGCTATGGATCCGGGCGGGTGTACTATAAAGGCCTGAACGGCCAGCCAGTACACGACCGGATTGTCCGGCGTGCCCTGCTGGATGAACGCATCGTTCGCATCGATGGAAAAGTCGTACTTTCTACAGATCGAATCGCCAAAAGACTGATAGTTCGGAGGCTCGAGGGCGGGCGCGTACCAGCCTTCCCTCAAGTTCTCGGCAAATATACTGGAATCATACTCACCGGTCCGGAACTCGCGCGTCCAGAGCAACTCTCCGGGCGTGCTGGAGCCGGTATTAATGGGGTACGTAGAGAGGCTGCTGAAAATACTCAGGGTGAATCTCATCGAGTCCACACCGTTGCCGGGCGGCTGATCTTCAAAGAACGAACTCCAAACGGTGATATCCGTCAGCGGGCCGGTTGTCGTACATACAAAATCGTCCGCCACGGTTACCGGTGGCCAGGTTGGCGGGAAGTCCGCCGTGGCGTCAACGTCCAAACCTCTGCTGCTCAGGTCGGGCTGCTGAATCCCCTTGGTCCCGGCGTCGGTTCCGGCGGCCCCGGTCGCCATCGATTCTTCATCCTCGTAGTGTGGCCAGTGCCGGTTGCCGGCAAACGGCTGCTGCCACTTGATGTAATTCGGATCGGTGTCCAGCTCGAAAGCCATGTCGTATCCTTCCGGCTCGCCGCAGATCGCCGAATTCGACAACGGGGTGATAGTTTGTGGCGGCACCGATAAGCCGGGCTGAAGCTTACCTTCCAGGTCGAACGTTACCGCATCGTCCATCCAGGGCCACGGCCGAGTCTTCCATCCCCAGGTGAATTTCGGAAAAGTCAGGTCCGGATAGACCGCCACGATACTGATCCAGAAGACATTGTCCCTGGTTGCATCATGATACTCGGCCTGCCGGAAATACTCTTTCGGACTCAGGTCGACAAAATACTGAAAGCACGTATCCGAGAACTTGTCGGGGAATTTGTCGATACCAACAAGCTCTTCGCTCACCCGGTCGGCAGAGACCTCAAATTGCCAGAGCAATGTCTGCGGGTGACTGAAATCAGGATCAGCCTGCGGCAGAGCGGGAACGTTGCTCCAGAATCCGATCAGCCAGGAGGTCGGCCTGACCTGCGGCAGGTCATACGAATCCCAACCTTCATACGAACCCCACCAGTGGACGGAAGTTATCGGCATGGTGCCGAGGCAGCGGAAATCGTCGGCTACTATCTTGCGGAATTGGTGCTTCGTTGCGTCAAATGGCATCATGGAGAACGAAGATTCGTCCCAGCCACAATAAACGGGTGTCGGTAAATTCGGGTCAACTTCAATAGGAGGCTGAGACCATTTCAAATTCTCAATCGGGGGTTTAAGCGGTAATTCCCCGATCTTAACTGCATAGTCCTCGACCTCACCATCCTGCGCGGGCCCGGCAAATGACAGCCCGCCGGCAGTGCTGAACCTAAATCGAGCGTACGTTGTGATATTGGGCGCTGCTGTAGGCGGGACCGTAAAGTTCAGCGAGTTAATCGTCGGGGGCAGCGGCTCCAACGGCACGGCTGCGAAAATCTGGTCCCCGGGCTGGGCCCAACTGCCGTCACCGTCGAAGTCGATCCACGCATCCAGAAGACCGGCGACAGTGGCTGTCACGGCAACGGTCGCCGGCTGGCCCGGTACCAGCGCGGTGGTGAAAAAGACGCCGTCCTCATCATCGCTGCCGTCGTTATCATCGCCCGTGGCCGTTGCATTGGGCTGGCCGTTTACCTCAGCATCTACACCAAAACCCAGGGCCATTGGCGGGGCAATTACATGCCGGGCGCCGTTGTTTGCCAACAGGGTCGGGTAAGTCGTCTCGGGCGCATCGCCGAAGTCATATGCTCCGTCCTGGGGCGGATGGGCCTGATGAACGTGCCAGAACCAGCGGAAGTCGGGTTGACCTGCGTTGTTCGTATAGCGAAGAAGTGCCCGGGTTATCAGGAAATCATCAGGGAGAATCCTGAAAGGTTGAAACGGATGCATACCAGAATCGACATCAACGAACACATCAAAGAAGCTGTCCGGGGACAGTGGAACAGGATTTTTCCCGCTAATGATGCCCTTTTGATTCACTACCGGCGTCCACGGCAGCTCCTCCTGCGCGCCATTGGCTTGCAGTTGCTCGAAAGCTCTGGGAATAGGGCCGAGATGAACCTCCAGTTCCTCCTGAGACATCCCCACCAGATCCATTTGCACGATTTCGGTCTCGATGCCCCCGGCGCCAATTTCAGAAAGGTTAGAATCGTTGCGGATCCTGACTACCTGGGGATCCTTATCGGGCGGCCGGTCCTCCACTTCAAAGCCGGGGATGGGTACCGTCCCGCCGTTCAGCAGCCCCGTACGGACTTCAAAAGAGGCCGAGACAGGCCTGCCGTCGATAGTCCACCAGCCGACCAAATCAATGACAATATTATGACAGGTAACGTCAAAAAACAAGCCCAGATGGACAACATCGCAATATGTGTAGGTTTCGCCTGAGAAGTCAGCTCTGAAAATGAACGAATTCTGTGCCGGGTCGCTGGAATCAGGCTGGATGGTATGTTTAAACTTGGGGAATCCGCCATCGATGTGGCTAATCAACGTCGGCGGTTGCGAGAAGCTTCCACCCGGCACACCCGACTTGATGCGACCCTCAATGTGGAAGTCATTGGCTGCTACGTCCGGGATGTCGATATCCATATGGATGTCTTGATTGAAGCCGGCCACGATAGCCCATGCCTCCGGGCCGTGAGAAAATAATAAAGCGACCACGCTGACCATTAAAACCTTTAGCTTGAGTGTTTTCATAATCCGCTCCTTTCGAGGTATAGATCCTCTTGCTCTGACTTTAATGCGGTACTCACACAGATGTAGGCCTTCTCACAAGCTAATGTTCTTATATGGAACTGCCTTTGTCAAGCCTTGATTTATTTTTAAGGCTTATGGTTATTTTGGTTATTTCCAGGCTACGGCAATTCACAATTTATATTAGTCGTAACTTTTCATAGGGATCCTCTGAAATTCGTGAAGAAAGACTCACGACAGTTGTAGTTTTAGCGTAGATTTGGTATGTAAATAAACTTGAGGAACCCGCCGCTTTTACCGAAGTGCGGCGGACGGGAAATATAAGACAAAATAACTATTGAAAGAGCATTGACATGAGGCCGACAATCAAATTTCTAAGCGACGAACTTATCCGGCAGATTATCTCCGAGGCGACCGATATACTTTGCACGCTCGGAGTCGAAATTCACAACAAAACCGTGCTGGCCATGCTTTTGGACTCCGGCTGCGCGGTTGACATGGACAAAAGCCATGCTGTTCTCACCAGTGAGATTATTGATAAGGCCCTGAAAGCCGCCCCGGCATCGTTTGGCCTTTACGATGTCGCCGGAAGGCAGACGCACGATTTCTCCGGCGACAATGTCTATTTCACTCCCGGTTCTACCGCCCTGAATATTCTGGATTCTCAGGAAAGGAGAATGCGCAAGGCCGGCACCGCCGATTATGTCAACTTCGTAAAAGTGACCGAACAGCTCGAAAATATCGCCTCGACGAGCACCGCGTTGATATCCACCGATGTGCCCGAAGAAATTTCCGACAGCTATCGCCTGTATCTAAGCCTGCTGTACGGCAGCAAGCCCGTAGTTACCGGTGCTTTTACAATCGAATCCTTCGAAGTAATGAAAGATTTCCAGCTCGCCGTTCGAGGCGCAACGGAAGTTCTCAAAGAAAAACCTCTCACTATCTTTTCCTGCTGCCCCACCTCACCTCTGAAATGGTGCGAAGTCACTTCGCAAAATCTGCTGGATTGCGCTCAGTACTTCATCCCCGTAGAGTTTATCGCAATGCCGTTGTCCGGATTCATAGCCCCCGTAACATTGACCGGTACCCTAATCCAGCATACGGCCGAAACTCTCAGCGGCATTGTCATCAGCCAGATTGCCAGTCCCGGCACGCCCATCCTCTACGGCGGCTCGCCGGCCATATTCGACGTTCGGCACGAAACCACCCCGATGGGTGCTATCGAGACCATGATGATCGACTGCGCATACAATGAAATCGGCAAGCACCTCAACCTGCCCACTCAGGCGTATATCTCTCTGAGCGACGCCAAAGAGCTGGACGCCCAGGCGGGTCTGGAAAGTGGAATCGGTGCCGTATTAGCTGCGCTGTCCGGCATAAACAACATCTCCGGCCCCGGCATGCTCGATTTCGAAAGCTGTCTGTCTCTTGAGAAGCTCGTGCTGGACAATGAAATCTGCGGCATGACATATCGATTAATCGCCGGGATCGAGCCGAAAGAGGACTTCCCGGCGATGGGAATATTCCGGGAGCTGCTCAAAGAAAAACACCTGCTAATCTCCGAACATACCCGGCGTCATCTAAAGACGGAACACTTTTTCCCGGGCCCGGTCATCGACCGCGCCCGAAGGTCGCGATGGGAAGAAAAAGGTGCCCTGACACTCGGACAGAGGGCCCATCGTGAAGTAGAAAAACTGCTGGAAAATTATCAGTCGCCGGCCCTGCCGGAAGAAGTTAAAAAAGAGCTGACAAAACTGATGACCGAGGAGGCCCGCCGACACGGACAAAACATCCTGCCGCATCTGCCCGAATGATTTAGACATAGCCATAGTATATTCCGACCATCCGCAATACAATGACAGGACGTTAGTTTTTTCCGGTTAAAACCAAGGCTACAACTCCCAGCCCTTTCTGTATTTTCTGTGCATCAACTGATTTGCCTCCTGCGAATTCGTGAACTGCATTTTGCCGGCGTCCCACATGAGCTTTTTGTTCACACGCATCGCGATTCCGCCCATACAGATCGCCTGGGCAAACGGATAAATCTTATCGAAGCTGGCGTCGGAAGCCTGGCTGCCCTTGCAGGCCCGAATCCACTGGTCCAGCTCGCTGATCGGTCGCGGCAGCGTTTCCGGGGGCTTCTTGTAGGCCCGCATCCTGCTTTCGGGAATGATGCGCGGATTGTCGCCTGTAAAGCCGGCGAGAATCTTCCCATCATCGCCGACAAAAAGCATTCCTTCATCCGGCATGTCTTTGCCGTCTTTTTCAAGCTCCTCGGGCATCGGGGGCCTCAGCCCGCCATCGTACCAGTGCAGCGAGACCGGCGGCATACCTTCGCGTGCCGGAAACTCCCAGCGTACCATCGATGCGCGGGGGAACGAAATGTTGTTTACCTGCTTTTGCCATAAATTATCCACGATCGCCCAGTACTGGCTTCGGGAGGATTCCACGCTGATCGGCGCCGGCAGTTTCAATATCTCGAATATCTGATGAAAGCTGTAGTTGCCCATGTCGCCCAATGCCCCGGCCCCGAATTCATACCAGCCACGAAAGACCGCGTTCGTGTAAGCCGGATGGTAAGGTCGATGGGCAGCCGGCCCGAGCCAAAAATCCCAGACGAGCCCCTCCGGCACCGGCGGAGTTTCCTTCGGATACTCGGTCATCCCCTGCGGCCAGAACGGCCTGGTCGACCAGTTGTGAACCTCCCGCACGGGGCCGATCGCTCCGGCCCGAATCCATTCGGCCAGCATGGGCGTGTCCGTTTGATCAGCGGCACAAAACATCTGGCTGGCAACTCCCGTCTTGCGCGCCGTATCTGTCACGAGCCTGACCTCATTAAGCACGTTGGCAACGGTCTTGTGCGTAATCACATGCTTGCCCTTATTCATGGCGGCAATCGCAACCGTGGCGTGAAGATGATCCGGCGTCATTATGTAAACCGCATCCAGGTCTTTTTCGTTTTGCAGCATGTCGCGATAGTCGATATATGTCGAGCATCTCCCCGCTTTTCCTGAAGTTGTGCTCATGGCGTAATAACTGTCGATGATTTCCCTGCCGACCTCCCTGCCGCACCGACAGCCTCGCTGCCCCTGGCCCCAGTTGGGCTTTTTCAAAAACGCGCGGACCTTATCCCGTATTTCGTTGCGCGACCATGCGACGTAATTGTTGCTGTCCTTGTTCGGGTCGCACACCGCGGCGATTCGTAGCTCCGACTTCGGCAGGGCGTCCATCAACTGCCGGATGCCCTGTGTTCCCGCTCCGACGTAGCCGACGTTGATTTTCTCGCTGGGTGCAACGTACCCGGCGCCGCCGAGCACCCGACGGGGCACAATGGAAAACGCAGCGACCGCCGCCGATGCCGTAGCGACAAACTCGCGGCGGTTTATTTCCTGCTTTTGATGAGATAGCGTATGGTTCGACTTTTGCTTCATGATTGATTCTCCTTATTTTTAGCATTCCCGATGTCCGGATTTTGACAGAGCTATTGAGATTCTAAATAGCATGAAATTACCCTATAACCTGCATTAGTGCAAGACTTCAAAAAAATTGCCGATTGCCGAATTCCGATTGTCGAATTTCAAATCGCAAATCGAAAAGAAGAAAATCTCAAACTAAGATGGCCCGGGTTTTGAGGAGATTTCTTGTTGACATATTCTGTCAGCCCGATACAATCCTCACGATGCCGTACTTCACGGAGGATTAATGAGAAGCTTAAAAAGCTGTTTCTTGATAAGTTTTCTCCCGCGAAAGACATGGTTGTCGTGAAATCCGCGCTAAAGACAAGGGCGTAGTGAATCAATTGCCAATGCTTGAGCGTTTCTCCGTAAGGAGTCCCGAGGACTACGCTCTAAGTGTGAAGAAGAGCTGAAAATGACAGAACTCAATAGCCGGACACCTCCTCTGCCATGGTGGGCTGCAGGCATATTACTGGGACTCGTGCAGGTTTTGGCAATCGCCCTGGTCAAACCGATGGGTGTTTCAAAACAGTTTGTCGTTGCCGACGGCAGGGTGCTCGATCGCGTCGCTCCCGAATATTCAGAGAACCATCCGCTTCTCAGTGATGAGCAATACAAAAAGTTCGGCTACGGCTGGTGGTTTAATGTCGGTATCGTTCTCGGCGCTTGTCTGACCGCCCTGCACCTGCGGACATGGAAGGTCCGGACAGTATCTCTCTGGTGGAAGCGGAACCATGATGCTCCCGTGCTGCTCCGCCTGATAGCGGGATTTTGCGGGGGATTTCTCTTGCTTCTCGGCGCCAGATTGGCGCACGGCTGCATAACCGGACAATTTATCAGCGGCTGGACACAATTGTCACTATCGGCCATTCCATTTACGATTACATTGTTCGGTTTCGGAATGCTCGTCGCTTATCTTGTTTATCCAAAAGCACCGAATCGATTTAGGCGGGAAGAGTGATGTCGACTCCTGTTGTCGGTCTTATCATGGGCGTAATTTTCGGGGCCTCGCTGGTCCTTACCGGACTGACAAATCCGGACAAAATCATCGGCGCGCTCAGACTTAAGGATTTCTATGCTATTCGAACCGTCGCGGTTTTTCTGCTTGTTGGAATGCTCGGAACTTTGATTCTGGATTTATTCGGAGTCGCAAACTTCAGCATCAAGCCGGCAGTCATTCTGACTGTGCTGATAGGCGGAGCTTTGCTCGGAACAGGACTCGGACTGACGGGTTTCGGACCCGCCACCGGCCTGGCTTCCGCCGCTTCAGGGCGTCTCGATGCCTTGGTTACCGTTATCGGAATGATCTTTGGGGCTCACGTTTATATACTGATTTACCCCTCGGTTGTCGTTCCGCTCGAAAGAATACTGAACTTCGGCAGCCTGACATTGCCGCAGATAACAGGCGCTTCAGCAGCATTATGGGTTGTTCCCATCTTCGCAGCAGGTTCATTGACCCTATTTATCACCCGGTCAAGAGAGCAACAATATGATGAGCAACGTATGAGAGCAGGAGATTTAGAAATGAACGAAGTTTTTCCCTTTCCATTGAGCCCGAAACCCACTCTGAGAGAAAAGGGCATATATCTCAAATCAGACTGCCTTAATGCTGCTTACGTGTTCCGTCAATGGAAGAACCTGCTGTTTGTGGTTATGCTGCTTTGCCTTCTGCTGCTTCAGGGGTCCTTTTGGCTTGTCAGTACCGGGCAGGTTGATATTGCCGAAAATTCGAATACCGCAGCGCCGGCCGAAGAATCGCCGAGCCGGTGGCTTTTCGGCTTTGACGTGACATTCGAGCGTTTGACTTCGATTGTGCGGATTGCCAATATCATACTCGTATTAACGTCCGTGCTTTATGCCCTGATAATGTACTTCGGCCTGGGCATTTCGTTCAAAGGGGGACTCGGGGGCCTGGCCCATATATGTGGGGCGTTATATATGGCCCTGATTATATTCGTTCTGCTGCTGCCCTGGCAGAATTTCTTCGGCCCCATCACTATGGGAGCCACCTATACTCCGGGCGAGCTGGCCAGATGGTGCACGACCGACATAAGCGACACGCTCGGCATGGTCCTGTTCTATTTGCGTTTCACCGGTTACTGGGCCCTGGTAATGCTGCTGCTTCTTCTGGCGCAGTTGCGAAGTTTCCGCTGGGCCAGGGCTATCGTTCGCTGATTCGAGCTGGAGAATCACCAAAAACATGGTTGAATTTTTCGCCGGTAATGCGAAGCTGCGAAGAGGTTTTTTCTTGTGTTGCCGGCGAGTTTGCGGTAAATCACAAAATACTTAAAAAAAGAAAAAATAATCCGAAACAAATTAGCGCGGTTCTCGACTAACGTAGGGGCAGGCCCGTGTACCTGCCTGGTGCCACCACACGGGGTGGCCCCTACAAAATTACAATTTAGGAGTAATTGTATTATGAACGATTTTCCACAGATAATTTATAAGAGACATACGTTCCTGTCGGCACTGGCAATGGGAGTAAGCGCCATTATTATTGCGTTGATCCTTAGCTGTACGGCAGTGATAATCTACGGCATGAACTTTGCCGGCGAAAAAACCGGGGAGCTTGTCACGCTGGCCGAGGCAGCCATCCGCGGATTGCCCGAATTACAAAAGTCGCTACCGCCGGCCCTGGCCGACATGCTCAACGATCGCCGCCAGCCGGATTACAGCGGCAAGCTCGATATTACGGCTAACACGACCCTGATGCCGGACCAGAATGGAAGGTTAAGAACGAAGATCGAGGTCGTCAACAACGGCAAGGAGGTCGTGTCGCTCCTCTCGCTGCGTGTCGTCGTTCTGAACTCTCGCAATGAAATTATTACCGAGTCGAACGAATGGGCGGCCACACCCATTGCCGCCGATGACGACTGGCGCGGCCCGCTTATGCCCGGCTCTCGCAGGTACTTTGTTACTTCTCACAGGGGGCTTGAAGTCTTCTACGCCGACGAGTTAAAGACGGAGGTTGAAATCACGGACATCCGGATCTGGAACAGCGAGAAAGGAACGTGGTTCGAAAGCCGGAAATCCGCCGAACCAGAGCTGCCCGCCCCGGCAGAAATTCCATAGCCTCAGCCGGCAGATTTGTAGGGTGGGGCTTGCCCCACCGTGGTTAAAAAGAAACGTTTACCGATTCCGTGTATTGAAGTTCTTTTTCTTCTGTTTCTATATGTCTTTTATGCATTGTCCCCAACCATTATCGTTTTTTAATAGGTGGCGCTGTCCCTAGTTTTCCTCACACAAAGCCCCGGTCTGACTCAATGTGGCGCTGTGGACTCAATGGTCTGAATCCTCGTTTGAAGTTTTTTGCCGGTGTATCGAAAGGATCTGACAAATAAGGCCACAAATACAATCAATACCAGGGTCAGGACTATAGCGGTATACCAATGGTAAGGTCGAAACCGCTTAAGGGATGGGGCAAAGGCGATAAGTGCGAATATTGCACCCACTACAGTGATCGCATCCCAACTTGCGCGTTGCCAGTAACTGCCGCCCAGGTGAATCCACATGCCAAATTCATCGAAAGTCAGACCCATTCCAATACCATACAAAAAGGCCGCGACCTGGAGTGTACGGCCGGTCGGACGCCGGAACACAAGATAACCGCCGATGGCGGACAGCAGGAAAATACCATAGTTCAAGTGGTGCACGTGCGTTCCCTTGACGTGCAAATACAAGTCGGGAATTGAATGGGACATGATCAGGAATACAATCGTCCGAGTGCACATGAACGTCAAGAGGAAGGCGATGAGAACAAGGCGCGCAAGGTGAGTTGTTGAGGCTGAACTCATTCCTATTGTCTTGAGATTCTTTTTCATTTTGCGATCTCCATAGCTATTGGTTTGTTTGTTCCTTCGTGATCCGTCTATTTCGTGATCATTCCTTTGACTCCGCCGGAAATCAGGGTTGCGACGTTAGTCAGAATCTGCGGCAAGGCGAGTCCGCCGCGACAAGCCAGGTACTTCGGCTGCCAAACAGGATCGAACTTCTCCTTGTATTGCCGCAGGCCCTGGAAATTGTAAAAGTGCTCACCGTGACGAAATACAAAGGTCCCGAGCTTGTGCCAAAGCGGAGCCAGAGCCCTATCTTCAAGCCCTGACATTGGGGCCATCCCGAGATTGAACCAATTATAACCCTGCTGTTTGCCCCATAGCATCAACTCAATGAAAAGATAGTCCATAATCCCGTTTGGAGCCGAGGGTAGATGTCGCATCAAGTCTATCGAGAGTTCCTCATTGTCTGCGCCAGGCCAGATGTTGGCAAAGGCGATGGTGTTTTCTTCCCGGCGAACAATCGCAATGGGAAGCTTCTTCATATACTCCGGCTCAAAAAATCCAAGGGAAAATCCCTTCTCTCTAGTGTCCTTTTCAGCCAGCCAGGCATCTGAGATTCGCTTAAGTTCATCCAGCAGAGGCGGCACTTGATCCGGAGTAACAACGCTGAAGGTGCAGTTCTCTCTTGTAATTTTATTGTATGCATTGCGCAGTCCCTTTCGGGACGAACCATCAAGCGAGAAGTCCTTGAGATGCACCCGACCTTCTTCGCCGAGCTTGAGGAATGTCATCCCAAGATCAAGATAGAGCCCGAGATTACCACTTTCAATCTGATAGAACACCGGCCAGCTATCGTGCAGGTCGCAGAGTTCGCGGTACCTCCACAGAAGAGCCCTCCATTCCTCTCTGGGCCCTACAGGATCGCCCATGGCAATCCAACTGCGTCCTTCGATGCCATACATTATGAAGCAATTACGGTTCTCACTGATCAGGAAAGACTTATCGCCCAACAGAGCAAGATTTGCGTACGTCTTTCGCGAACGCCTCACGATATCCTCGACGGCCAGCACAGTTTCCGGTTCCGTCGGCAATGGCTCGGCAGTCCTCGATAATAAAAGTCTGGTAACGCTGTAAAACAAGACCACGATTGCCGCTCCCATGGACGCTCGCATAAATCGGGGAGCCTGGGCATTTACGGCAAAGCGCCACCAGAGTTCATTGGAATACTCGATATGTTTATAAGAAAAAATGCCCAGCCAAATGGAGCTTATAACCACAGCTATTATTAGAATAATCCACGCCGGCGTGAACGGCTCTCTCATAAGAGATGTCTTTCTGTAGAATTCGCTACGACAGGGCAGGAACATAAGCAGCATCACAACCAGGACGATTGCTTCTTCATAATCGAATCCCTTCAAGACCGAGAAGATGATTCCCAATCCGAGCAGCGCGACTGTAAAATGGTATGCTGCATCGATACGGCGTTGGATTCCGCGGGCCAGTATGAGCAGCCCGGCGCCTGCCAGGCTTCCCAAAAAATGTGAGATCTCTATTGCCGGAAGCGGCAGCAAATTCTCCACCCATGCCAGCCGACCTTTAGCGGCAGGCAATGCCCCCGAAAAAAGCAGTATGATACCCGCGATAAAACTCGTTGCCGCAAGGACATGAGGCGTGATTGCAGAGCTCCATTTTCCAAAGGTGATACCAAACCGTTCCAAAACGCGTTTCTTCGCAGCCAGCTCGTGAACAACCAATAAGCCCGTAGCCACAGCAAAAGGAAATAGATAGTAAATGAGTCGATACAGCACAAGACAACTGACAATCGCCGATTTCTCAAGTTTATCTGAGAGAAGCAACAATATTACAGTTTCAAAGACGCCTATTCCGCCGGGAACATAACTCAACAAGCCGACAGCCTGGGCAAGCATGAAGATTCCGAGAAACTTGAAAAACGTGAGTTTCACAGCGGCCGGCAGCAGGGCATACAGAACGCCGCAGGCCAGGAGCCAGTCGAGTGAGGCAATTGCGATTTGACCAGCGGAAATCGGCATCGAGGGGATGGCAAGTTCCCATCCATGTACCTTCAAGGGCTGTCGTCTGAAGGTGATTAACACCAAATAAGCGAAAACGACCGTAAGGAAGATCGCCCCGATAGGCCATGCTGAAGTAAAAGGGATGTGTAGAGTCCCTGGTATTTCCTGGTGCTCAACGAGAAAGACGGTACCGCCCAAAGCGAAGAACCCAAGCCAGAAAGTCAGACCACAAAAGATGACCAGTCGAGCCACTTCATTGGCTGAAACTCCCAGAGCCGAGTAGATGCGGTATCTCGCCGTGCTGCCACCCACAATTGTCATATTATGGCTGAAGACATAACCGATGAACGACGCCACTGCAATCTTGGTATATTCGAGACGGTGCCGAATATAGCGCAGAGCAAGGGCATCATAGGCAGTCAGAACGAAGTAGTCCAGAATGGTCAGCAGTACTGCAAGGCCGAGAAATGCCGGCTTGACTTTCCTTAGCTCGGCGATAATATCTCGAATATGGTATTGTCTGAGCTCATGGTGCAGTATGACCATGGCTATGCAAAAGAGAGCCAGGCTGATGAGATAACCAGCGTTACGCGCCAAGCTTTTTTTCATTAGAGCCTTATCCTGTTCCTAACGTGGCTGTCTACTCAATTTTACCATTTGATTCTACGATTGAACATTCTTTTTACAATTTCCGTTGCGGCAATATATGTCACCACAATCATCACCAGGAAACCTATAAACCAAATTGGCAGAGGCTCAAAACCGGGGACTTGCCCAACGTGGGTAAACGATAGAAGTATCGTGGTTCCCATCACCGCTGAAGATGCCAAAAGCACGGATAAAATTAAGGCATCCGGAAAGTGAAAAAAACGGAAAATTCCAAGCTAATTAGCGAAGTGGAGGATTAGGTTTAATTCGAGCATCCTAAAACCCTATCCAAAGCACGCGATACGCACTACGCAGTCCTGTGGACTCCTTACGGAGAACGCACAAAGGACGCCGTCTCACGGAGACCTTGCCATTTACTATTTACGATTTACTATTGATTATTTGATTTCTTCTCTGCATCTTCTGTGCCCTGTTATGAGGCCATCCCTCAAGTACAAAATAACTTTTTTTGTTTTTTCTTACATTTTATAGACGCACCTTTCACGTAAAGGTTTTTTCCGCTCATTCTGTTATTCGTGCTCGATGGCACAGGTTAATTTTTCGTTATAAATCACAATGCAGTCACAATCTCTGAGCGTGCTCGATGGCACAGGGCACAGGCGTGATCTGCAATTGATTTTGAGCTTAACCTTTTTAATCGACCCCCACAAGAATCTGGCTTCGGTTGGGGGGTGATGAAAAATCAATATAGCCTGGCCGAAGGCCAAACCTTATTTTTTTACCTTTCGTTATTATGTCGACATTTCGCCTTATTCTTATCATACGGCTGATCATTCATCAGCATCGCCCATAAATGTCCGGACATCTTCCGTGCCATTGCAACAATAGCTTTTTGTCTGATACCGCCGCAGTTATCGCAAATACGGTAAAAGCACTTTTTAGCTTCGATGTCAGTTAGAACCCATGACCACGCTGCCTGAATCAGATTATTTCTCAAACGCCCATTAGCGGCTTTATTGATCGAACCTGTGCTGCTTTTTTCACCACTCTGACTGACACGAGGACTTAGCCCAAGATATTTATACAATTGCCTGGTTGAACTGAAATCCCTGTAATGATACAACTCTGTTGTAAACTGGCAGGCAACTACAGGACCAACACCGGGATGAGTTTTCAGCAGATCCATCCGTTGACCAAGCACCCCTTTGTTAAGATTGTCAGCAAGTATTTTATTTAGAACTTTGATCCTGTTGTTAAAATAATCATAATCGCTTAAAAGCTCATCGAGAGACAGCCTCAGAGTATCTATCAAACACATATCACGCAGTTGACAAACACTGGCTATCGTCCAGTTTCCAAGCCCATCAGGTTCTTTAATACCATGCATCAGAAGAAACGATTTGATCTGGACTTTTACTTTTGCAAATTGAAGAGCCTGCCTATGACGCATTCGATACAACTGCCTGTCGGCTTCCTGCTTTGGTGTCGGTATCCTAATCGGACAAAGCAAACCTTTAGCTGAGTATTCAGCCAGTTTTCTGCTGTCAAGTCGGTCAGTCTTATCTTCAGCCCCAGCCGGACGTGGGATTCTTGATGTCGCAACAACTGACGCAGGCAGATTATTCTTGATAAGATTACGAGCCAGACCGTAACCGGTAGGACCTGTCTCGTATACAATATCCTTAATCGCACAAGCAATAGGCTGAAGCTTCTTATTCAATTGTTTTGGCTCTGCCGCCATTTGAAAATCTATTGCCGGCATATCGTTGAGAAACAAAGCCACATGATATGACTTCTTATGAACATCTACGCCAACAAAAACCTCGTCATCACTTGTTAAATTCACATTCTTGAAAAATGTTCCAACTTTTGCTAATCTAGTCATGGGCCATCCTTTCGATAATGATAGTAAATGGTTAAATTCAATATCATTATACCAATCTGGATGGCCTACATATTATCTCTGTAGAAGATAGAAAAGCGGCGAGTAACGGAGATTTATTTAAAATATGCCAGACAATTACGCTTTGATTTCGTATATTATGTAACAAATACATGAAAGGTGAAATTAAAGAAGTAAAAATGAAAAATGAAAAATCTTTTATAAACCAAAGAATCCGTAATAATCGGTGTAAATCTGTGTCTATATAGAACCCTATTTGAAAAAACGTAACACCTCACTCAAGTGCTATGTTTTCTTGTAGGAAGCAGGGGGATGTTTCCGGTTTGAATGTATTTTCTTAATGCTTCTGCTATTGTTGAAATAGGGTTGGCGTTACGCT
>Ga0268285_1000260_pt1 | contig 32575 bp, 31 predicted proteins | sample saktaG_2_FD_190144 | JGI IMG/M metagenome (GOLD analysis project Ga0268285, IMG submission 190144) | Saline water microbial communities from Sakinaw Lake, British Columbia, Canada - sak_2013_06_06_120m | ecosystem: Environmental > Aquatic > Non-marine Saline and Alkaline > Saline ... | reverse complement strand
CTTTATAATTTCAAGATAATCTTTTTTAGATGGTTTCGTTTTCAAAAAACTCAATTGTTTTATTTCAGCTAAACACATTTTTTTTATCATTTCAATTGTTCTAAAATGATATTCTGACGAAAAAAGTTCTACAATCATTAAAAATGAATGTGCGTGCAAAACATCGCCCGCTAAAACAGCTGCTTTATTCCCAAAGGTACTATTTAAAGTTTTTTGACCACGACGCAAAATATCATTATCAATAATATCATCATGTATTAAACTTGCTGTGTGAATAAGTTCAAGTGCTAATGCCATTTGATTTAGTTTGTCTTTTATTTCTTCAGATGAATTCTCACTTACAGCATTTGCACAAAGTAGTAGTAAAGCTGGCCTTAATCGTTTGCCTCTAATTTTAAATGAATGCAAAAAGACATTATTTATTTTAGTTTTATTAAGGCTTTTAACAGTGCTTTCTAAAGTTTTCTCCATAATTTCTAATTGACTTTTAATGGGAAAATATATCTCTTTAATGCTAATTTTATTGACCATTTTTTAACCACCTAAAATTTATTTAACTAAATATGATTATCTAATTCTATAAAAACAAACTTAAATTGTCAACATTTTTTTTGCTATATTTTTTACTATTATCGACATTAAATTTAATAAAATATGGTTATAATATTTTTTTTATAAAGATATATCGATTTTATGCAAAAAATAACGAATTATTAACAGAATACTTTACAAACACTTTTAATTTAGTATAATAAATTTGAATTGACATATTTATTCAATTCTATTTATATAAATAATATTTGAAAGGTTGTTGAGACAGTGCATATTACAGTTTGCGTAAAACAAGTTCCAAATACCACTGAAATTAAAATGGACCCTGTCACTAACACTTTAGATAGGGCAAGTGCAGCAACAATAATAAACCCTTACGATGCTCATGCAGTTGAAGAAGCGGTAAAATTAACTAAAAAGTTTGGAGGAAAGGTGTCAGTTGTTTCAATGGGACCTCCTCAAGCAAAAGATGTTCTAAAAAAAAGTATTGAAATTGGTGCTGATGAAGGCTATTTACTTACAGATAGGGCCTTTGCAGGTTCCGATACTTTGGCTACAAGTTATATTCTTGCTAAGGCAATTGAAAAAATTGCACAAAAAGAGCCAATTGATATTATATTTTGTGGTATGCAAGCCATAGATGGAGATACAGCACAAGTTGGACCTGGGATTGCTACTCGATTAAAGTACTCTCAGCTTACTTATGTTGAAAAAATTGCTGAATTTAATGAAAAAGAGAACACTCTTACTGTTCACAGAAAAATTGATAATGGCTACGAAGTAGTAAAAACTTTGCTTCCTTGCTTACTCACTGTTGAGAAAAGCATCAATGAAATTAGTTATTCACCTTTGCCAAATATGATTAAAGCGGCAAGATATTCTCCAATTACTTGGGGGTTTGATGATTTAGATGCTGATATTAAAGAAATGGGATTAAAAGGTTCACCTACTTCTGTTCGTAAAATATTCCCACCAAAAAATAGAGAAGGCGGAGAAATTTTAAAGGGTAATTTAGATAATGTGATTCAATTACTTATAAAGCAAATAAAAGGAGGGGTTATTGAATGTCTAACGAAATAGAAGAAAAAAACACCAAAAAAAATGACAGTGGCATTTTTGTTTTTGTAGAACAACTTGAAGGAAAATTAGCACCGGTTTCACTTGAATTAATAGGCAAAGCAACCGAATTGGCCTCAGATTTAGGATGTTCGGTTAGCACATTTTTAATTGGCGATAATGTAAGTCATATTGTTCCTACTCTTTTTCATTATGGATCTGATAAAGTTTATATTATTGATAGTCCTGAATATCATTATTATAGAGTTGAACCGTATAATCTTGCATCTTGTTATCTTGTAGAAAAATATAAACCGGAAATACTATTAATTGGAGCAACAACCACAGGAAGAGATTTAGCAGGAGCAATGGCTACTACTCTTAAAACGGGACTTACAGCAGATTGCACTATTTTAGAAATAGATATGGAAAAGAAAATTCTCTTAGCAAGCAGACCTGCATTTGGTGGCAATATTATGGCTACTATTGTTTGTTTGAATCATCGTCCTCAAATGGCTACAGTTCGCCCAAGAGTAATGAAAATGCCACAAATTGATACTTCAAGAACTGGTATTGAAATAAAGGAGTCTATTCCTATTGATGAGAAATCACTTAAAACAATAGTTCTTGAAATAGTCAAAGAAACGGGCTCAAATGTTAAAATTGAAGATGCTAAAATTATTGTTAGCGGTGGCAGAGGTGTTCAAAGCCCAGAGAATTTTAAACTTATTTCTGAATTGGCCGATGTTTTAGGCGGAGTTGTTGGCGGAAGTCGCGGTGCAGTTGAAAAAAGTTTAGTTGATTATGCACACCAAGTTGGACAAACCGGTAAAACGGTTAGCCCAAACATTTACTTTGCTATTGGAATTTCTGGTGCTGTTCAGCATACGGTAGGTATGACTGGTTCTGAAACTATTGTTGCAATAAATACAGACCCTGAGTGTAATATGATGAAACTTGCTACATATGGAATTGTTGGAGATGCCACAGTTGTATTACCAAAACTTATTGAAGAATTTAAAAAAGTATTAAAAAGTGTAAATATATAAGATATTTGTGAAAGGGGGCAATTGATTTGACTGAAAAATTTGATGCTATTGTTGTTGGCGGTGGAGTTTCTGGCTTAGCTGCAGCATATATAATGGCAAAAAAAGGCTTAAAGGTTATAATAATTGAAAAAGGAAATAAAGCTGGTTCTAAAAATGTTATGGGGGGAATTCTTTATAGAAAAATGATGGAAGATATTATTCCGGAATTTTGGAAAGAAGCTCCACTTGAAAGACCTATTGTTGAGCAAAACATTTGGATTATGGGCGAAAATTCTATTACAAAAATTGGTTATAAGGGAATGGAATGGGCTGAAGAACCACATAATTGTTATTCGGTTTTTAGAGGGAAATTTGACAATTGGTTTGCTAAAAAATGTGTTGAAGCTGGTGCACTTCTTATTACTGAAACCGTTGTTACTAGTTGTATAATAGCGGATGGAACAGTAGTAGGTGTTAATACCGATAGACCAGATGGGGATTTATATGCAGATGTAGTTGTGCTGGCAGATGGTGCTAATTCTCTATTAGCAAAAGACCTTGGTTTTCATAAAGAATGGAAAAAAGAAGAGGTTGCTCTTGCCGTTATGGAAGTATTAAAATTACCAAAAGCAACTATTGAACAAAGATTTAACCTTGATAAAGGTATGGGTGCAGCAATAGAAATATTTGGTGATGGAACTTTAGGAATGGTTGGAACCGCTTTTGTTTATACAAATAAAGAGCATATCTCTATTGGTTGTGGCACTTTGCTTTCTCAAATGGTTGAAAAGAAAGTTACACCTTATGATTTACTTGAACATCTTAAAAACCATCCTGCTATTAAACCTTTGATTGCAGATGCTACACAAGCAGAATATTATGCACATTTAATTCCTGAGGGTGGATATCACAGTATTCCTACATTAGTTGGGGATGGAGTATTGGTTATTGGAGATGCGGCACAATTTGTAAACGGTCTTCACCGTGAAGGTTCAAATATGGCTACTGAATCGGGTAAATTTGCGGCCGAAACAATTATTAAAGCCAAAGAACTTGGCAAGTTTGATAAAAAGACTCTTTCTTCTTATGAAACTTCGGTTAGAAACAGTTTTATTGTAAAAGACTTGAAAAAATACAGAAATGCTTCTAAAACCCTTGAAACCAATCCATCTTATTTTAAACATTATATTCCACAGTTGAATAAAGCTGTTGGTAACTTTTTAACAGTTGATGGTATTACTAAAGTTAAAAAACAAATGATTTTTATTAAGGATATGTTAAAGGGTAAAAACTTTTTTGTTGCAGCCGGCGAAGTATTAAAATTATTATGGGCGGTGAAGTAATGAGTGATATTAATTATAATGTAAATATTGACGATAAATTATATTTAAATAGTTATATAGTAGATACTGAATCTCATTTAAAGATAATTGACCAGTCAGTTTGCGAAAAATGCGAAGATAAGCCTTGTCTTATAATTTGTCCTGCTAAGGTTTACGAAGAAAAAGATAATCATACGCATATCTCATATGAAGGTTGTCTTGAATGTGGAGCTTGTAGAATAGCTTGCGTTAAAGGAAATATTGATTGGCGTTATCCTAAAGGTGGCTTTGGCATTCAATTTAGATTGGCATAACTATAAAATAAAGTTAAACTTAGTTAGGAGATTATATTTATGTTAAACAAGTTAAAAATTTGGTTCAGAGCCACAAGACCATTTTCTTTTACTGCATCTTTAATACCTGTCATTGTAGGAAGTGTATTACTGAAAAATAATCATATTTTTTCTATTTTTCTATTTGTTGTTTCACTTTTTACTATACTTTTTTTACATATAGCGGCTAATTTAATTAGTGATAGCGACGATTACATAAAAAAAGTTGATACAAAAAAATCTCTTGGTTCAAGCGGAGTGATTGTAGAAGGATTATTAAGACCAAAAAAAGTTTTGCATATGGGATATAATTTTTTGTTTTTAGCTTTTATTGGTGGAATATTCTTGTTTTTACAAAGAGGTATGCCTATTCTTTATTTTGGATTAGCAGGAGTTTTAGGTGGCTTTTTCTATTCAAGAAAGCCTTTTTCTTTTAAATACAGAGGCTTAGGTACCCCACTTGTATTTTTGATGTTTGGTCCTTTGCCTGTTATCGGCTCTTATTTTGTGCAAACAAAATTGTATGACTTAAAAGCACTACTCATTTCAATTCCAATAGGATTGTTGACAGTTGCAATTTTGCATTCTAACGATATAAGAGATATTAAACATGATACCAAAGCAAAAATCAAAACATTTTCTATTATTATAGGAAAAGATAAAGCAAAAATATTTTATTTGGCTTTACTTGCAGTTTCATATTTATTTATTATATTTATGATAGTTTTTGGACAATTAAATCTATGGAGTTTAATTGTGTTTATTACCTTACCAATTGCAGTAAAAAACATAAAAAAACTATTTACTGCCGAAGACATTGCTACAATTGACAAAGAAACCGCTATGTTGCAATTGTCATTTGGTGTTTTGCTTGTAATTTCATTACTTGTTTAATATTGATATGGAAAGAAAAAACTTAATTCCAGTTATTATATCTCACTCACTTTGGGATTTGGTTATCTTTATTTTGTTTCCGCTAAATTGAGGACGAAATTATGATTAATGAAAATGTAAATAAGATTTTTTCTTCTATTGCTAAAAAATACGATTTAATGAATGCACTTTTAACCTTAAATATTGATAGAATTTGGCGAAAAAAAGCTATTTCATTATGCGAAATAAAAGATGGATTAAAAATTATTGATTTGTGCTGTGGAACAGGCGAAATGGTAAAGGAAATATTTAAAAGCAAAAAAGAAAATATTTTTGTTATCGGACTTGACTATAACGAAAAAATGCTTGAATTAGCATATCAAAAACTAAGTAATGTATCTAATATTGGACAATTTGAATTAGTTCAGGGCGATGCTTCAAATACCAAATATGAAAGTTCTTCATTTGATGTAGTTACAATAGCATTTGGACTTAGAAATATTAAAAATTGTGAACAGGCTCTTTTTGAGATGAATAGAATTTTAAAAAAAGACGGCAAACTTGTTTGCTTAGAATTGTCAAAGCCCGAAAATGCTATTTTTAGCAGTATATATAATTTATATTTTAATCATTTGCTTCCTTTAATAGGCTACATCGGAACAGGCGATAAAGGGGCATATAAATATCTTAGAAACTCTGTAAATCATTTTAAAAATAAGCAAGAACTAATACAAATTTTTAAAAAGTCTGGGTTTTCAAATGTTGGTTGTGTCCCATTAGCATTTGGAATTGCAGCAATTCATTATGGTAGTAAATAATAAAAAATTAATATTTTTAATAAAGGGGCTGTATCAAAACAAAAATAAATAGTAAAACACAAAGAGAGATTCTTCGCTTTCGCTCAGAATGACACCCCATTTTGTCATTCTGAGGGGATTTATCCCCGAAGAATCTCTTAATTCCTGTTCAATATTTTTTATTTTAATTGTTTTGATACAGCCCCTTTATATTATTATTTTAACTTATTTATTTTCCTCAAAAAAGGCACTATTTTTTCTCTTAAATAATAAGAAAATGGCTTAAAAACAAAATTTACCTCTCCAATATATTCTTTTATTTTGCCATTAAAGCCTTTTTTAAATCGATAAATTCCATAGGCAGGATTTTTTTCATCCTTATAACCCGGAATTCCACCAAAACTATATGTTGAAAAGCCTTTTTCTATTGCCCATTTTATTAAATTCCATTGAATTAAATGATTTGGCATTAATTCTCTGTGCTTTTGGCAACTCGCTCCATATAAATATGTTGTGGTTTTGCCATATGATAAGCATAAGGCACCCCCTAAAAGTTCGCCCTCAAAATATGCTAATTTTAAGTGAACATACTGCTCTCCTAAATTGTCATAAAGCCTTTGGAAATATGATAATGGTCTGCTATTAAAGCCTTTTCTCTTTGTTGTTTGCAAAAAGAGATTATGAAAAGCCTTTAAATCTTCTTTTGTGCCTGTTTTAATTACTAAATTTCGTTTTTCGCATTTTCTTATTTTATATCTTGTTTGAGAGTCAAAACTGTCAAAAACCTCCCCATTTGTTTTGCCTTCAATGTTAAGTAAATACACTATATGCGAGGGTGACGAATCTATTTCTCTGTCATCAACGAAAAGCACTTTTCCATTAAGTTTTTTAATACAATTTGCAATATTAATATCTTGCCTATCAATTAAAGGGTCAAATCTTAAAGCATATGCATTGTGCTTTTTCGCAAGTTCTAAAATGCCTTTGAACAATTCTAATAAAGTTTGTTCATCACCATCATCAATAACTGGTCCCCTTGGAGCAAATAAAAGATTTTTTCCATATTTATTCACAATATATATTGCAATACTTCCGATTATATTTTCATTTTTATCTTTTACAATTATAGCACAAAAATCTTGCCCTTTTCTCATACTACGCCAAACAAGCGATTGAAAAAGAGAAGAGTTATTGTGTTTTTTTAAAAAATCTTCGTATTTTGAAAAATCTTGCTCTTTCAAAAATTCATACAAGTTATTTTTCCACCTTTGCATTGTTTTTTTGATAGTTTTCTTTCCAATTTCTTTTGCCTTTTTTTATATTAAGTATTTTTTTGCGAGTATTAAAGGCAAAATTAACAATTTTATTTATAATAGGCTTTAAAATAAATTCAATTTCTCCCACATATTCTACAACTTCGCCTCTAAATTTTCTCTTAAACATAAAAAGACCATACAAAGGATTAGATTGGTCTTGCACTGCCGCAATTCCGCCAAAATCATAAATTTGAATGTTGTTTTCTATTGCATAGTTCATCATTTCCCATTGCATTAAATAATTTGGCATTTTATCCCTATGCAAATTTGAACTAGCACCATACAAATGCAAACTGCGATTGCCATAGGATATTAAAATTGCAGATGAAATTGGTATGCTTTCATAATAAGCAATATATAAATTCAAATGCTGTCCTAAATTGTCCATCATTTTTTCAAAATAACTAATTGGTCTAACTGTAAAATGGTCTCTCTTGCTTGTTTCTAATAGAAGTGAATAAAACTCATTTAGTTTCTCTTTGCCTACCTTTTTTATAACAATGCCACTTTTAATAGCTGATTTAATAGCATAGCGAGTTTTATATGGAAAATGTGAAAATAATTCGTCGCTATTTCTCCCATTTATAGATAAATGATACACCACACTGGGCTGAATACTACCCGAAAAACTATCTCCCTTAAAATTTATTGAACAGCCTAAATCCTTCATTATATTAATGAATTCTTGGTCATCCTTAGGTATATTAGGGTCTAATTTTAAGGTGTAACAATTATATTGATTAGCCAATTGCTTAGCATCATTTAATAAAGAGGATAAAATATCCTTATTATTGCTATCGCAAACAGGTCCTCTTGGGCAATACATAATTGAATAAGGCAAAAAAGGCAGTTTTCTAATTAAAACTGACATTGAAGCATTAATATTTCCGTTTTTATCTCTTTGAATAATGATTTTATTAATAAATAAGTCTTTGACCTTTGCCCATTTTGTAGACTGCAAAAACATTGCCCTGTCATTTTTTTGCAGATATTCTTCATATTCTTGGTAGTTTTCTTTTAATAGTATTTCCAAATTAAAAACAATCCTCCCATTTTAGATGTCAGTATTCAAAAAAAGTTACTTGTTTCTTTCCACTTTCAACTTTATAAGTAGTTTCTATCTATAGTTTTATCTAAATACATCGGATTAATATAAAAATCACAAAAATCTCCGGTTTTACATTCAATATCTGTTACATCTATGGTTAAACTTGTATAGCCCACTCTTCCGATTACACATGCTATTTTACCGTTTAAATGACATTTTAGAGCATTTTTTGTTGATAATCTTATATCATTAAATACATATCTTAATTTATCAATAAATCGATATAGTGTTTTCTCTTTTTCTAAGCCCAATCCATCTGCCGAACCGATAGGCAATACCGCTACTTTGCAATTATCTTCAGTTTTCGTAGCATTACCATAACCAATATTATATCCTTTTGGTAGCCATTTTATTTCTTGAATTTGGCTTCTTAAATATCCAACAGGTTTTAGACCGTGTTTATTCTTTATTATTACTCTTCCTGTTAATGCAGAACCTACTCTAACGGCATCTAAATTAAATTCTTTAAATCTTAGCAAGGCACAAGAATTTGAAATATGTGCTAATCCATAATCTATACTTTGAGTTTTTAAATAATTTAACAATTGTGAAAATCGTTCAAATTGCAATTTTGAATTCTTTTTATTTCTTCCAAATGAATCAGTAAAATGACTGTATATTCCTGTAAAATTAATGTTGCTTGAAAATTTTAATGTATCTAAAATCTTATCTTTTTCAAAATGCAAAAAACCATATCTGCCAAAGCCTGTATCAATTTTAATATGTGCATTTACTTTAACTCCATATTGCTCAGCTAAACCATTTAAAAGTATTGCAGAAGAGCTGCTTCCAATAGTTGCAGTTAAATTATATCGGACAATTATTGCCGCTTGCTCAGTTATACAGGTTGAACATAAAAGCAAAATTTCATTTTCAATTCCTGCTTCTCTAAGTTCAATTGCTTCTTCAATTCTTGAAACAGCAAAGCATTCTACTCCATTAGCAGACAAAAACTTTGCTACTTCAGTAGCGCCCAAACCATAAAAGTTTCCTTTTAGAACAGCAATAATCTTTGATTTTTTAGACTTTTCTTTTACAATATTTAAATTATGCAAAATCCTATCAAGTTCAACAACAAGAGTTTTCATAACCTTCTCCTTAAACATCCTTTTTTTGTTATTATATCATATTATAAATAAACCTACAAATATTATTTTTTTGGTGTTGCATTTGAAATTTCAATTCGGGATTTGTCAATATTAGGCATTGGTCAATATATAAGTGTTGCGATTTTAAATATATTATGTTAAAATATTTAATATTAATGTGTCAAAGGAGTTTTGCATATGTCAGGACATTCAAAATGGAAAAATATTTTGCACAAAAAGGAAAAAACTGATAGCCAAAGAGCAAAAATCTTTACTAAAATAGGCATAGAAATAACTGTTGCAGTTAGAGAAGGAGGGGCGGACCCTTTTACAAACTCTAAACTAAAAGATGCTATTGCAAAAGCAAAAGCAAATAATGTTCCTAATGATAATATAGAAAGAGTAATTAAAAAAGCGGCAGGTGATAATGATAGTGCAACTTATGAGGAGATTACTTATGAGGGTTACGGTCCTTGCGGAGTTGCTTTTATTGTTGAAACTTTAACAGATAACAGAAACCGAACTGCAGCTGAAATGCGTCATTGTTTTGATAAATACGGTGGAAATTTAGGTCAAAATGGCTCAGTTTCTTGGCTTTTTTCAAAAAAGGGCGTAATTGTAGTTGATTTAAATGGTGTCAATGAGGATAAGTTAACGGAGGATGCAATAGATGCAGGAGCCGTTGATTTTAGTAGCGAGGACGGAATTTTTGAAATTTTTACTGACTCTACTGAATTAACGCAAGTTCGTGAGCAACTTGAAAAGAAAGGTTACTCATTTTTATCATCACAAAATGAAATGCTCCCTTCAACATATATTGCTTTATCTAATGAGGACGATATAAAAAATATGAATAAAATTATTGAACTTTTTGAAGAAAATGACGATGTTCAAAATGTGTGGCACAATTGGGAAGAGGCAATTGAAACTTAATTAAAAGTGTTAATATTAGTGGGTTTAATGTCATTTAGAGCAGAATTTTAATTATGACATACATTCCGCAAATGATGACATACTTAACGAACAATGACAAATGTATTAATTAATTATTTTGAATTATAATTATACGAAAAAACACTTTTTATTGTCTTTAAAATAATATTTATTATAAAGGTAATAATAAGAATTAGAAAAAAATCATTGACAAAATGTAATATTTTATATAATATAATAATAGAAGAGGAAAAGAGGTAATTTTATGACCAGCGAAAACGCAAATATTAAATTAGGTAAAGAGTTTGATTATTTTAAAATTAATTTGCCTGAGTTGGTATCAAAATACAATGGAAAATTTGTTGTAATTAAAGGCAATGATTTTTTAGGAGCTTATGATTCAATAGAAGAGGCAGTAACAGAAACAACCAAAAAATATGAGTTGGGAACTTTTCTTGTGCAAAAATGTTCTGAAAACAAAGATGATTATACTATGACATTTCACTCAAGAGTTAATTTTAAGCAATAGGAGCAAAATAAATGAATGTTAAAATTCCAAAACCAATTTCTGTTAAAAGTTTCACTTCTAAATATAATGGTATTTCTAAAGTTTTAATAAATAAAATTCAAGTGTCAAATCCTTTTGATAATAAAAATAAAGGGTTTGACATAAATAATACAATAAAATATAATGGCTTATGGGATACTGGAGCAACTAACACTGTAATTAATAGAAATGTGGTTGACGATTTAAAATTAAGTGCAACTTCTGCCACAGAAGTTAGAACTGCCGCAGGCATTACAAAAGCTAATGTTTATATTATTAATTTATGGTTACCTAATGGGATAATCATTCCAGACCTTCAAGTTACTGAGGGCGATTTGGGTGACACAGATTTATTAATTGGTATGGATGTAATGAACAGAGGAGATTTTTCGGTATCAAATTTTAATGGCATAACTTGTTTTTCATTTAGAGTGCCATCACTTGAGGCAATTGATTATACAACTAATTTACATAAGAACAAACAAGTAATTAATTCAAATAAAAAAGTAGGAGTTAATGAGTCTTGCCCTTGTGGAAGCGGAAAAAAATATAAAAATTGTTGCGGAAACTAAATACATTAACAAACTAACCTCTATTAATTTAGGGGTTAATTTTTTTATGTATATTTTTTCAGAAATTCCTAATTCCTAACTGCTAATTAAATATGAGATTGCCACACTTCGTTCGCAATGACAGTACTAATTCATTCCTAATTCCTAATTCCTAATTCCTAATTAAAAATGAGATTGCCACGGGCTCCTTCGGCGGGATACGCTTCAGGATGACACTACGGTGTCGGCTTTGCAATGACTAATTTAACAATAGGCAAAATACTTTTAAAGAATATGGCTTTGAAACCGACACTATTCACTATTCACCATTCACTATTAACCCTTAGCCAAATAATCGTCAATTCTTTTACAATACTCGTAATTTCTCCACAAGCTCTTTATCCGGTGTTACGAACGCCGTTTTAAAATTATCATAAATAACCATTCCTGCTTTCCCGCCGTATGGTTTTTTTACATTTTTGATTAAAGTATAATCAACTGCCACATTTGAAGAAGCATTTGCTCTGCTAAAATAAGCCGCAATAATTGCACTTTCAGTTAAAGTTCTATCCGTCACTTGCTTGTCCTCGGTAATTATTACAGTATGAGAGCCTGCGAAATTTTTAATATGAAACCAAATATCTTTTTTTGTTGCTGTTTTAGTTGTTAAACGGTCATTTTGCAAATTATTTTTACCTGCTAAAATTGTAAAGCCATCGCTTGAAATAAATTTCATAAAATTAGAAACTACAGGTTTTTTCTTGGTTTTTTCTTGGTTTTTAACTCTTAAATAGCCATTTTCTTTTAGTTCTTGCCTTATCTCATTTAATTCTATTTCGTTTTCAGCCTTTGCTAAGCCATCAAAAACACTATCAAGATATAATAATTCTTGATTTGCCTTTGAAATTTGCTCTTTTATTAAAGTGATTGCTTTATTTGCTTTTCTATATTCTTTAAAATATTTTTGGGCATTTTTGGCTAATGAAATATTTTCATCTAATTTTATTTCTATTAATTCGTTATTATTATAAAAGTTTTCAAGGGAAACTTGTTTGCTTTTTTCATCAATTCTATAAATATTTGCATTAATTAATTCGCCAAAAAGCTTAAAATTTTCTTTTGCTTTGCAATTCTTTAAATCATCATTTTGGGCACTGATTTTTCGATTTATTCTATCGCTTGCATTAGATAAAACCTTTAATATGTCAGCACTTTTCTGCTTCATTCTATCAATTTTATCTCGCTTTTCATAAAAACTGTCAAGCAAGTCCGAAAAAGTTTCACACTTCACTGTTAAAACCTTAGCCCCATACTGTAATATTTCAAAAAAGGAAAACTCAAAAGGTTTGTTTTGCACAGTTTCAATTAACATAATTGGAGTTAAATTATTATTTAATATTTTATCTTTAATATTATTAAGATGAAATTTCAATTTTTCTTTTTGCTCATTACTTAATTTATCTACTTCTATATCTATTTGCTTTGTTGCCAAATATGATATTTCTCTTGAAATTAAAGGCGAAAAGCCATAAAAATAATTAAGTAATGCTTTATCTAATTTTTTCTCTTTTGAAAATTCTATAAAGTTATCAAATGAAAAATCTAAAATTGATTTTTTATCTTGTGCAGGAGGTAACTCATATTTTAGCGAAGGCAAAACTTGTCTTTGAGTGGAAACCGATAAATCTATTCGCTTTATACTATCTATTATTTTATTGTCATTGTTTATAAATATTATATTTGAATGTCTCCCCATTATTTCTACTATTAAATACTTCTTTGTTTGCTCACCCAATTCATCATAGCAAAGAAAGGTAAGTTTTGCTATTCTTTCAAAGTCCAACTGCTCAATATTAATTAGTTTTGCTCCTGTTAGATGTTTTCTAAGTAGCATACAAAACATTGGTGCTGCCTTTGGATTTTCCTTTTGAATAGTAGTAAAATGAATTCGTGGAATATTTGCATTTGCACTAATTAGTAGTTTTAAGCTTTGTCCAAAGCGATGAAGTAAAATAACAATTTCATCATTCTCAGGCAAAAAAAGCTTTTCAACTTTTGAGTTTAAAGCTTTTTCTTTAATTTCTTCAATTAATGCTCTTAAAAATAGCCCGTCAAACGCCAATTAATTCACCTTTCCTTTTGCTAAATATACTTTATGCAATCACTATTTTCTTTTGAAATAATAAATTCTAAATCCGAAAATTCTTTTTTAAGCATTTCACAAAGTGGTTTAATGACTATATTTTCAGTGCAAAAATGCCCTGCATCAATTAAATTAAATCCTAATTCCATAGAGGGTAAAAAGGCAGAATATTTTGCATCGGCACTAACTAATGTGTCGGCTCCCGCTTTTATGGCGCGAGAATAATATGTAGCTCCAGAGCCACCTATTACAGCAACCTTATGCACATCTTTACCACCATCACAATATCTAATCTTTTCACAGTTTAAAATGGCTTTAACTTTTTTGGCAAAATCTATTAGATTTGTCTTTTCCACTGTTCCAATTCGTCCTAAATATGATGGTTTTTGTTGTTTTTTATTAATATAATCATCAACATTTAAAAAACTTTCAATACCATTAAGCCCTAATTTATTTGCCAAAATATCATTTAATCCACCTCGTGCAATATCTAAATTCGTGTGGCAAGAAATTGCCAAAATATCATTTTTAATTAACAATGATATTTTTTTGCCCACCAAATCATCATCCGAAACTGCTTTTAAAGGCTCAAAAATTATAGGATGATGGCTAATTATTAAATCACAACCTAATTTTATTGCTTCTTGTATTACCTTTAAAGTAATATCAAGTGAAATTAAACATTTTTTAATTTCTTTATCTTTATCCCAAACTATAATTCCTGAGTTATCGTCTTTTTCGGCAACATTATAAGGAAAAGTTTTATCTAAAAAATTATAAATATCATTTGCTTTTTGCATTTTGCATCATCTCCAGCATTTTCTTTAAACTTATTAGCAAATCATTGGTTTTTTGCAGTTTTTCCTTTGCATTGCCCTTTTTCATACCTTTAATTGATTTTTCATATTTTAAAATTAACTTTTCAAGGTATTGCTTTTCAAGTTGAGTATTTCTTTTTAGTAATTTTTTAGAGAAAATTAATTCGCTTTCTTTATATTTTGTAGTTTTACCTGCCTTTACAGTCATAACTACATATAACTTTTTTCCTTCTTTTGCAACCTCTTCGTCCAAAATTTCAAAGCCATTTTCAAATAGATATTTTTTTAATTCTTGTGCTTTGGTCATTGGCTGTAAAAATAACTGTCTATCCCCGCTTTTCAAAAAGGGTGCTTTGCTAATTATTTCTGCAATTAACTCTCCGCCCATACCACAAATAATAACATCTTCAACTAAATTCTCATTAATGTTATTAAACCCATCCGATAAAATTAATGAAATTTTATTTTCGCAATTATAATCAATTATTGAAGACTTTGCTTTTTTTAAAGGTCCTTCATTAATATCACTTGCAATTGCATTTGGAATTTTGCCTTTTAGCACTAAATAAATAGGCAAATAACAATGGTCTGTCCCAATATCGCATATTGATTTGCCAATACGGACTTTTTTTGCAATTAAATTTAATCGCGATGTAAGTTTTGGCAATTTTTCTTTTTTCATAGTTTAACCCTAAATGTTTGCCACAATAAATTTATTGTGGCAAAATAATTATTTACTTTCTAAAAATATATTTAATTTTTCAATTAAACTATCGACATCCACAGAATGAACCGCACAAGCCTGTTCAACAGTTTCTCCCCTTGAAGCAGGACAGCCTAAGCAATTCATTCCTATTTCAAGAAAAAAATCCGCCGTTCCTTCATCTAATTTTAAAACATCTCCTACTATCATATCCTTTGTTACTTTTGCCATTTTTTAACCTCCATTTATTTTTGTATTATAATTTAATTATACTTGAAATATTTATTTTTGCAATATTAAAAACTTATTCTTCTTCAATTATTATTTTGCCCTTATCATTGTAATCATCTAAAAAATTGTAAGTTTCATTATCTTTACGATAACCAATTATAGTGTTTAAATTTACATTGTGAACACTTTTAAAAATATTCATTTCAATATATGGACTTATTTTTTTTAAACTTTTAATTAATTGTTTCATTTCTTGCCTTTTAGAATTTCCACCATTATCACCTAAGACACAGTTCTCTGTAAAGCGACAGGCACATTGAATAAAATGTAAATTATTATATCTTTTCCATGCCAAAATATCTTTCTCTCTAATATGATACATAGGTCTAATAAGTTGCATTCCTTCATAATTTGTGCTGTGGAGTTTTGGCATCATAGTTTTTGATTCTGCTCCGTATAACATACTCATTAAAATAGTTTCAATAACATCGTCAAAATGATGCCCTAATGCAATTTTGTTACAGCCTAATTGTTTTGCATTTTTATATAAATGACCTCTTCTCATTCTTGCACATAAATAGCAAGGAGATTGTTCTATTTCTGCAACAATATCAAAAATTTGTGTTTTAAATATTTTTATAGGTACATTTAAAAATTCTGCATTATCAGTAATTGCATTTAGATTTTTTTCATTGTAGCCCGGGTCCATAACTAAAAATTCTAAACTAAAATCAAATTTGCTATGTCTATGTAATTCTTGCATACATTTTGCTAACAGCATTGAATCCTTGCCACCCGACATACAAACTGCAATTTTATCTCCCTGCTGAATTAAGTCATATTCATTAATACCAGAAATAAATCTTTTCCATATTGTTTTGCGATATTTTTTTATTATACTTCGCTCTATCTCTTCAAATTTTTCCATAAATACCTCAAAAGTTATTTAAATCTTGTGGCTTTTGCCCTTTTCCAAAATCATATAAAATTGCCTCTACAATTCGTTTTGATGCAAAGCCATCGCCGTAAGGGTTAACTGCCTTTGCCATTTTGTCATATTCTTGTTTGTTTTCTAACAGTGCTTTTGATAAAGAAAAAATATCCTCTTCATTTACTCCTGCCATTTTTACTGTTCCTGCTTTAACTGCCTCCGGACGTTCTGTTTCAGTTCGCAAAACCAAAACCGGTTTCCCCAAAGCCGGTGCTTCCTCTTGCAAACCTCCGCTATCAGTTAATATTAAATATGCTCTGTCCATTAAATTGTGCATATCGCAAACATCTATTGGGTCTATTAAAATAACTCTTTTTTCATTGCCTAAAATACTATTTACCGTTTTTCTAACTGCTGGATTTAAATGAACAGGATAAATTACCAAAACATCCGAAAATGTATTAACTATTCTTTTAACCGCTTTACAAATATTGGACAGTGGCTGTCCTAAATTTTCTCGTCTATGAGCTGTCATAAGAATATAACGGTATTTAGAAAAATCTTCATTTTTTAAAAATTCGTCTTTAAAAACATAACTTTTATTTACAGTTATTTTTAAAGCATCAATTACTGTGTTTCCTGTAATGAAAATATTTTCTTTAATATTTTCATTAATTAAATTTTCTTTATTCGTAATTGTTGGGCAAAAATGAAGGTCTGCAATTTTGCCTGTTAAAGTTCTATTCATCTCCTCTGGGTATGGGGAATATTTATTAAAAGTTCTAAGTCCTGCCTCAATATGACCTACTTTAATTTTTTTATAAAAGCAAGCTAATGCACCTGCAAAGGAAGTTGTTGTATCTCCGTGCACTAAAACAATATCAGGTTTTGCCTTGCTTAAAACATCCTCCATTCCATCAATAACACTATTGGTTATTGAAGAGAGGGTTTGACGGTCTTTCATAATATTTAAGTCAAAATCAGGTGTAATTTTAAATATTTCTAATACTTGGTCTAACATTTCTCTATGTTGTGCAGTAACGCAAACAATACTTTGCATTTGATTGCATTTTTCAATTTCCTTAACAAGTGGAGCCATTTTTATAGCTTCCGGTCTTGTGCCAAAAACTGTCATTACCTTAATTTTGTTCATATAAACACCTTTACTTTTTAAAATGCTTTCCTTTTCTACTAATATACCATATTGCAGACAATATTATTGCAAAAGTAATAATAGAAAAAACAAGAGCTTTATATCTCGACATTGTGGTAATAATTACTGCAAATAAAGCCAAAACAGTACTTGCAATATAAAGAATTCTAACTGTATTTTTATGAGAAAAGCCTAAATCCATTAGCCTGTGATGAATATGTTCCCTATCGGCAGACATTGGCGACCTACCTTCTCTAATTCTTCTAATAATAGCATAAATAGTATCAAAAATTGGTAAGGCAAGAACTAAAAACGGAACAGCAAGCGATACAATTAAATAAGATTTGAACAGTCCTTGAACTGAAATTGTAGCCATTATAAAACCCAAAAAGGTGGCTCCGGTATCTCCCATAATTATTTTTGCAGGGTTAAAATTAAAAGGCAAAAAGCCAACGCAAGCACCTGCTAAAGCGGCTGTTAAAATTGCCATTTCAGAATCATGAATAAACAGCATAATTACTAATACTGAAATAGATGATATTGACGATACACCTGCCGCCAATCCATCTAAGCCATCTAATAAATTAACTGCATTTGTAATTCCAACTATCCAAATAATTGTTAAAGGAATTGAAATCCATTCAATGCTTTCATAAGATGAAGGGGTAAAAATATAAAAATTAGTTAAAATATCAATTCTAACTCCCATAATTACAGGTATTGATGCCGCAATTATTTGAACTAATAACTTCTTTTTTGCTTTTAAAACTGTTACATCATCTACTACACCTAAAGCAACAATTAAAGTTGCACCAATCAAAATGCCGATTATAGGAAGTGAAGCATTTAAAAAAGGAGTTGTTACTGCAAAAAAGGCTGTGCTAACGCAAAAGCCTAAAAATATTGCTAATCCTCCTAATCGTGCTAATGCCTCTTTGTGCATTCTTCTTTCATCTTGAGCAACATCAACTGCACCTATCTTAAAGGCAAATATTTTTACAGCAGGAGTAACTAAATATGCGAATGCCGCCGCAGTAAAAAAAGCCGCCGCAACAGACAAATAAAAATATATATTATAAATATTTAGCACCACCTTTTAAGTGAACTTCGTTCACAATGAATAATGAACGATGAATAATGAACAATTTTGGTTGAAATACTACACATTTCTTTTAATTAGAATAGTCGCCTCAGACGACAACATTAATTGTTAACTGTTACTTGTTACTTGTTAAAATCCTCTTTTAACAAAGCCCATCTTTTTATAAACCTTATCCATAGTTTTGCTTGAAATGTAAAGTGCTTTTTTTGCACTTTCGGTATAAGTTTTTTCAAGAAAATCTTTATTTTTCATTAAATCGTTATATTTTTCTCTAACAGGTCTTAAAGTTTCTGCTACTGCCTCGCCTACTGCTATTTTAAAATCGCCATAGCCCTTGCCACTAAATTCGTTTTCAATTTCTTTATAAGTTTTGCCTGTAACACAGGAATAAATACTCATTAAATTATTAATTCCATCTTTGCCTTCGGAATAGCAAACAATAGCCTCACTATCAGTAACCGCTCTTTTAAACTTTCTTAAAACATCCTCCGGTTTATCAAGTAAAGTAATATATGAATTTACATTTTCATCCGACTTGGACATTTTTTTATTAGGTTCTTGTAAAGACATAACCCTTGCTCCAACCTTAGGGATAAAAGGTTCAGGAACTGTAAATATATCTCCATAAATTCCGTTAAAACGAATTGCAATATCTCTTGCTAATTCCAAATGTTGTTTTTGGTCATTTCCAACAGGCACTAAATTTGTTTGATAAAGTAAAATATCGGCCGCCATTAAGGCTGGATATGTAAAAAGACCTGCATTTATATTGTTTTCATTTTTTGCTGATTTATCTTTAAACTGTGTCATACGGGACAGTTCGCCAAACATTGTAAAGCAATTTAGCACCCATGCTAATTCTGCGTGGGTATGAACATGACTTTGAAAGAATATTAAGTTTTTTTCTTCGCTTAAACCGCAAGCCAATAATGAAGCCATAACTTCCAAATTCTTTTGACGAAATATTGTAGGCTCCTGCCTTAAAGTAATTGCGTGTAAATCCACAACAGAATAACAGCAATTATATTCATCTTGAAGCTGCACCCAATTTTTAATAGCTCCCAAATAATTACCCAAAGTTAACGAGCCACTTGATTGTATTCCACTAAATATAACTTTTTTGTCCACAATAATTCCTCGTTCCTATTTAAATGAGATTGCCACGGGCTCCTTCGGCGAGATACGCCTCAGGACGACACTGCGGTGTCGGCTTTGCAATGACATTCTACATTTTGCATTCTACATTAAAAATTGTTTTAGGACTTCCCCTAATATTGTTATCCCCTTTTCTATTTGCTCCTTAGTGGGAGTTGAATAATTTAATCTAAAACTGTGTGTCGGTGCGTTTTCATCTGCATTAAATGCACTGCCCGGGACTATTGCAACAAAGTTTTCAATAGCCTTTTTAGAAAACTGGAAGGCATCACAATTTGAAGGCATTGTGCACCACAAGAATATACCACCGTCCGGACGAGTAGTAATAACTCTTTTGTCAAAGCATTTATCAATCATATTAAGCATTGTGTCGCATTTTTTTTTATATAACTGCCTAATTCCTTCTATATGTGCATCTATATCATAATTTTCAAGATATTTATTCACTAATATTTGAAAGAAAATATTCGTGTGAACATCGTTAACCTGCTTTGCAACTACTAATTTTTGAATAATTTCTTTTGGTGCATTAACAAATCCCACCCTCATTCCTGCTGAAAGAATTTTTGAAAAAGAGCCACAATAAATAACTCTTCCATCTTGATCAAAGGACTTAATAGTAGGAATATCCTCACCTCTAAAACGAAGTTCTCCGTAAGGGTTATCCTCTAAAATTATAGCATTATATTTTCTTGCTAATTCATAAACCTTTTTTCTTTTCTCTAAACTCATCGTTACGCCTGATGGGTTTTGAAAGGTTGGAATAACATAAATCATTTTAACATTTTTTTCATTTTGCAATGACATTTCTAATTTTTCTATATCAATTCCGTCTTGTTCAATGTCAACTCCTTTTAAGTTGACATTATAAGCCCTAAACGCATTTAAAGCACCAATAAAACTTGGATTTTCGCACAACACAGTATCCCCTTCGTTGCACAAAACTTTGCAAGAAAGGTCAATACCTTGTTGCCCGCCTGAAACTATAATTGTTTCATCAAAATCCTTGCCTATATTAAACTTTTGCTTTAATCTGTTAGTTACTTTTTCTCTCAAAGGCGTGTAACCCTCTGTAATGCTGTATTGCAAAGCCTCCACAGGATTTTTTTCAAAAATCTCCTTAGAAAGCAAAGCCAATTCCTTAACAGGAAAGGACTCCGCCGCAGGGTTTCCAGCCGCTAAGGAAATAACCTTAGGGTCTGATAAAAACTTAAATATTTCCCTAATCGCCGAAGGCTTTAAAGGGGAAATCTTATCTGAGAAAATGTATTCCATAATTTTTACCTCAATTATATAAAAATACTTTTAATATAATATCATAAATAGTGCTAATTGACAAGACGGGAAAAATAAAAATTCCTGCATTAAAATATTAGTGAAAAAACTTGTTGTTTTTGAAATCGCTCTTATTAATATGTTGAATTAGTTTTATTATGTATTTTTCCCCCTTTGCAAAAAATGCAAAATATGCACTTTCTCTTTCTATTATAGCAATATTGAATTTCTACTTAAATAATAATGTTTTAATTTTATTAAAGTAGTTTGTAATATTTTTAATAACTATATTGACAAAATGTAAATACTAATATATAATAAGCTATATCAATTATTAAAGGAGTGGTTATCAGTGAATAGAGAACTTGTGGTTAAATGCCCACGCTGTAATGAAAAATTAGTAGCTACAAAATTAAACTGTGAAAACTGCAAGATGGAACTTCAAGGGGATTTCTCTCTTAGCAAGTTTGATTATCTTTCAAATGATGAAATAAGCTTTGTAGAGTGTTTTCTAAAACACCAAGGAAATTTTAATGCAATTCAGAATGAAAAAGCAATGTCGTATCCTGCTGTTAAAAAGAAATTCGCAGACATACTTGAAACTTTAGAATTAAGCAATGTAACAATTAATAATAGAAAGGTTGTGAACCAAGAAATGATAAATCATGTTGAAATTCTTGAAACAGATAGCATAGTTATTAAGGTTATAAAGGAGAAACTTAATGCTATCAACGGCATAGCAACAATTAAACTATATTATGGAAATATTTGTGATATTGGATTTGACAAAGATGGAGACGGTCTAGTTTGCCCTAAAATACCTCAAGCCAAACAACTTATATGGGATGTTTTTAATGCAACAGTTGAAAATGTCATTCTAAATGGTGGCAAGGCTAAAAAAGGCAACGCACAATCAGGTGCTAAGTTAGGCAGTGAAAAATTAAAAATGAATTCAGTAGAAGGATACATTGCACATAAAGTTCATGGTAAGAAAATCGGAGAAACAACATTAGGTCCTGGGTTCATTGTTTGTGCTATTCTTGACTGGGCTGGTATTTGTAAAAATGAATGGGGTTATTTAAGAATTGAACCAAGTTTTGAAGCAGTTTTAAATACTGATAATGATAGATGTTTAATTTAAAAGTGGTAGTTTTTGCTGTAATTTTTATAGACAAAATTGCTAAAGAAACGGAGATGAATTAACAAATGTTTATAATAAGATTTGCATTTTTATTGCTAAGAATAGTGATCTATACATTTATAGATTTAGTAAGGCACAAATGGTAGGTTGATTATTTGCGTTTGTTGACCCTGAATTATATTTCTCTCTTCCAACATTTTTTCTAACTCATTCATTAAATATCTCCACGAGTGTCCCCAATTTTCAAAGACGGTTAGTTCCTTAGGGGCACGACCGAAAAATCTTTCTATTACAATAGTGCTTTTTAAATGCTCAATAAATAAAATGCACCTTTCTAAATATTCCTCTTGTGTTATTAAAGAGAATTCTTTATTATTATACATTTTTTCAAGCACAGTGTTTTTTAAAATATAAAGGCTGTGGATTTTTACAATATCAATATTTAGTTCGTTTAGTAATTTTGCTGTTTTTATTGTGTCCTCATTGCTGTCCCAAGGCAAATTCAGTATTATATGTGTTCCAATTAAAAAGTCATACTTTTTTATTTTTATAACTGCATTTATAAAATCATTTACAGTATGTCCTCTGTTAATAATTTTTAGGGTGTTTTCATTTGTGGTTTGAAGCCCTAATTCAATAATAATTTTAAGGTTGTTTTTAATGCTAAATTCTTTTAAAAACTCTAACTGCTCATCTAAAATACAATCCGGTCTTGTTGAAATAGAAATTGCTACAATATCGCTGTCCGAACAATCTTCAATATACTTTTTAAAATCTTTAAAAGGCAAATAAGTATTTGTATAGTTTTGAAAATATGCTATAAACTTATTAGCCTTATATTTTTGTTTAATATAGGCTTTATTCTCATTTATTTGCTCTTTTACTGATAGTAAATGGCTTTTCATTTCAAAACCTGCTCCAATTTCTCCACAAAAAATACAACCCCCTGTTGAAATTTTTCCATCTCTATTTGGGCAAGTAACAGGAATATTAATTGGCAATTTATAAACCTTTTGCAAAAAGGTTTTTTCTAAAAAAGATGAATAATTGTAATATCTTTTCATTTTTTCTCCATATTTTTCAGCATTTTTTAACATTATATCACTTTTTTATTTAAAATTCATTTAATTTTTGATATAATAATGAATAATTAAAAATGAGATTGCCACACTTCGTTCGCAATGACAATTCGCTCCTAACTTCTCATTGAATTTGAGATTGCTTCGCTTCCCTTGCAATGACAATTCGCTCCTAACTCCTAATCCCAATTCCTAATTAAATAGATTGGTGTTGTTTTTATGCGTCGCCCTGCTTTTATTGCCGGTTTTTCCTATCTTTGTGCTTTAATAATAGCAAATTATTTAAATAGTGTTTTGTTTTGCATTATGGTTATTATTTTATCAATAGCTTTATTATTAATTAGCATTTTTACACTTAGAAAATATAAGTATTTCAATTTTATACTAATTATTCTTATTAGTGTAATAGTTTCTCTTACAAGTTTTGCGTTTACTTATAATTTATTTTATGCTCCTGATTTAAAATTTGAGGGTTTAGACTGTGAAATGGAATGCGAATTAGTTGAAGAACCTTATTTATCCGGAGAAAACTATGTTTATATTGTAAAGCCTATTTCACTTAATTTTAATGCTATTAATAGAAATTCTTTTGGAAAAGTAAAACTGCTTTCTAAAATTAAGTTAGATGTTTCTCCTTTTGATACCTTTAAATGTGCTATAGGTTTTTATGAAAGTGAAAACTATTCTTTATTTGACTACAAAACCTTCAATCGTTCAAGGGGAATAAATTTAGTGGGCAAATGCATTAAATTTCCCTACGAAATAACCTCGCCTAAGGGAATTAAAAATCCCTATTATTACGCAATTCAAATTCGCAAATATTTTGGTAGTATTTGTGATAAGTACATCGGCAAGGATGAGGGGGCATTTGTAAAAGGTATAGTTATAGGAGATAGGACAGACCTTTCTAAAAAGATTAATAATGATGTTCAAATTAGCGGTTTATCTCATATTATGGCTGTTTCAGGTATGAATTTAACATTTTTCATAGGTTTTCTTTTAATGCTTTTTGATTTACTAACCATAAAGCGAAAAATTACCTATATTGTTTGCATTTCCTGTGCAATTGTAATAGCAACGGTTGCCGGACTTTCAGGCTCGGTTTTTCGTGCTTTGCTTATGCTTATTATTTTCTATGGTGGAATGCTATTTTTCAAAGAAAGTGATACTGTAAATTCCTTAGGGGCTTCGGTTTTAATTTTATGCTTAATTAGTCCTTTTTCTGCTGTTGATATTAGTTTATTATTGTCCACCTTTGCTACTCTTGGAATAATTTTATTATCAAAACCGATTACTTCTAAGTTAATTAAATTGTTTAAGGTTAAAAAAATCAACTTCTTTAATGCTACAATATTTGAGGCATTTGCAACTTCAGTTAGTGCAACAATTTTTACAGCACCTTTTATTGCTCTTGCTTTTGGCTACCTTTCTTTTGTTAGTCTTTTTGCTAATCTTTTAGCAGTATTTCCTGTTGTGATAACCTTTTTAATGGGGGTATTAACTTCGCTTTTCTCGTTTTTCTATTACTTAGCCATTATTCCTGCATTTATAAGCAAAATTTGTTCAATATTTTTAATAAAATTAACATCTATTTTAGCGAGTTTTAATTACTCCTATATTTACTCAAATAGATGGTATTTATACTTATTTAGTGCTATAATAATATTGTTTGTAATGTATAAATATCTTGCAAAAAATCCTATTAAATTTAGGAGCGTTACTGTTACATTAGTAGCATTAGCCTTTTTTCTAACTTGCTTTACCTTTGATTTGATTTTATTGCCTATTTATTCTCCTTTAAAAATTAAGGTTATTGATGTTGGTCAAGCTGATTCTATTGCAATAATTAAGAATAAAAAGGCTGTTTTGGTTGATGGTGGAGGTATTAATAATTCATACAATAACATTTTAAAGGAATTAAATGCAGATGGTTTGGTTACAATTGAAGCAATAATAGTTACTCACTATGACTATGACCATATTTGCAATTTACCAAATATTATTTTAAAAGCAAGACCAAAAATGTTAATTTTACCACCAGAATATATTGAGCATAAAAATAGAGACAAACTAATTAATGCCGCTAATGCCACTTATACTAAAATTACCTATGCAAATTCTGATTTATTGCTAAATGCATTGGATAATACCGAAATTGAAATTTTAACTAAACATATTGATATAGAAAATGCTAATAAAGACTCAAATAATTCTTCGTTAGTTACTATGGTAAAAAGTGATAATATAAAAACCTTGCTACTTGGGGATTTAGATTGTAGTATTTGGAAATTGGCTAAATGTTATGAAGATTATCTTGATTGTGATATAATAAAAATTGGTCATCACGGCTCAGACTACACTATGAATGATGAACTTTTAAAATATACAACTCCACTATATTCAATTATTTCTGTTGGCAAGGACAATATTTATAGTTTACCATCAATTGATGCATTAAGTTACTTAAAACTAAATAATGTCCCTGTTTTTAGAACTGATTTATTTGGAACTATTACAATTACCTCAAAAGATAATAAGCCTAATATTATTTGTGAGAAAAATGAAAATGATGATTTTTCCTTTAGCGATTTTCAAAAAAATGATATGTATTTCTTAATGAAAGAGGTTGCATAGGTTGAATAAATTCAACCAATTAACAATTAACAAAGAACAATTAACAATTTAGGTTGTCGCCTATGGCGACCAATTTATTTTTTTAACTTTAACCTTTAAATAAGAAAGGAACTAACCAAAAATGAGTGTTAATATAATCAAAAATCATATTAAAAACAATAGTTTTGACAATATTTATTTGTTTTATGGAAACGAGCAATATCTTAAAGATTTTTATTTAAAACTTGTGCAAAAAAAATTAATTGAAGGCGACACAGAGTTCAATTTGCATATTTTCCAGGGCAAAGATATTGATGTTTCCTTACTTAACGAAGCACTTGAAAGTTATCCTGTTTTATCCGAAAAAAAATTAATTATTGTTAAGGATATTCCAAAAGACCAATTATACGGTTATGTAAAAGAATACTTAGTAGAATATAAAAAGGACTTTCCCGAATATTCTATTTTAATAATTTATCAACAAGAACAAACCTATAACGAAAAAAAAGAAGAAACTATTTTAACGGCAGTTTATAAAAATATTGCTACTTTAATTAAATTTGAAAAGCCAAAGGAAAATGACCTTGTTGATTGGGTTAGCAGGCACTTTAAACACCATAAAAAAGAAATAGATAACCCTACAATTAAATATATGCTTTCAATTTGCGATAATAGTATGACACCTTTAAAAAATGAAATAGAAAAACTTTGTGCTTATGCAGTTACAACACAAATTTCAAAAAAACAAATAGACGAAATTATTACAAAAACTATTGATGCAAAAATATTTGATTTAACTGATGCAATAGCAAAATCAGATTATAGTAATTCCTTTATTATTTTAAACGAACTTTTTTACCAAAACTTTAATGAAAACTTAATAATGGCAACTATTTATAAAGCACTCACCAATTTATATAGGATTAAAGCAGGGCTTATGAGTGGAAAACAGTCATTAACTATTTCAAAAGAACTAAATATTCACGAATTTATTGTTAGTAAAAATATTAGAATATGTGAAAAGTTAAGTGATGAATTTTTAAGAAAAAGCCTTAAAATTTGCGAAAAGGCAGATATTGATATTAGAAATTTTTATGGTAAAAATATCAAAATTATTGTTGAAAGATTAATTGCAGAGCTTTTGGAATTAGAGCAAAAGATACACAATTGACAATTGACGATTGACAACAATTAATTAGGAATGAGGAATGTCGGTTGTTGCTTTGCAACCTAATTTTAATAGTCTTCGTTCTTGCCTCTTGCATCTCTCTTTCTGTTTCTTGTTTCTTGCTTCCAAATTGAGATTGCCACGCTTTGCTCGCAATGACAATTCGCTCCTAATTTATCCTTTATCCTTTAATAAAGATTATGGCTTTGACACCGAAATTTTCAATTTTCCACTTTCAATTTTCCACTTACTAAGAACGGAGCAAACCTATGATTAAAATAAGCCAAGTGATAATAGTTGAAGGAAAGTATGATAAAATCAAACTTTCCTCTATTGTTGATGCGGTTATTATTGAAACTGATGGCTTTGGAGTTTTTGGAGATAAAGAAAAACTAAGATTGATAAAAAGATTAGCTGAGTTAAAAGGAATAATAATTTTAACCGATAGTGATAGAGCAGGCTTTAAAATTAGGGATTATATATGTGGTAGTGTTCCAAAGGAGCAAATTAAAAATGTTTATATACCCGATATTTTTGGCAAGGAAAAAAGAAAGTTTGAACATTCTAAGGAAGGAAAATTAGGCGTTGAGGGACTTGACAACAAAATGCTTATTAATGCCTTTCAAAAAGCGGGTGTATTAATAAATGAAAGTTCTGCCCCCTCAAACAAAAGGCAAATTACAAAAGCAGATTTTTATGAGGAAGGGCTTTGTGGTAATGAAAATAGCAATATTTTAAGACAAAAATTAATTGAATATTTGCAATTGCCCAAAAGGCTATCTGCAAATAGATTAATAGAAATATTAAATGTAATTATGACCTATGAGCAATATAAAACAATTATTAAATCTTTTTTCTTATTTTCCCTATAATAAATACTATTAAAGGAATTAAATATCCAAAAAATAAATTAACGGGGCAACAAATTTTATCGCAATATATAACAAACTCAAGCACATTTCTGCACATTAATAAAGAAATAATTATTATACCTATCAAATATATATTTATTAAAGATTTTATTTGTGAAAGTGAAAAAACTTTCTTTAATATATGCAATGCAGAATAAGCAAATATGCATAATAACATAAAATCAGATAATATCCATAAAGATATAATGCTTCCTTCAATTCTCTCAATAATATTAAAAAGTGAAATTTGTCTAATAGCTGAAAAAAATGGCATTGTAAGAACTGATAAATAAGATGCACCATACATACCAAGAGGAATAATAATTATTATTAAAGTTAAAACTCCCATAATTAATATAGCCTTAAACCCCATTTTTTTGATTTTATCCATATTAGTAATTTTATCACTAAACATTAATATTACTATAAAAAATGCCCAGGTTGCAATTATTGATACATTTCCACATAATACTGGTAAAGCGTCCTTATATGTTAAAGGAAAATAATTTGCAATTTTAAATTGAGGAAAAATTAAAATAAATACAATTATTAAAAATAAAAATACTATTGTAAACAAAACTTCATTCAATCTTGCAAGTACTTCCAAACCTCCTCTCAAAATAAAAGAACTTAATATTATTAGTGCAACAATTAATACCCAAGTATTAGTATTTGAGAAAGTTGACATAGTAAGTCGTTCTGTAAAAAAACGAAAATATGAGGCACAATTTATAGTTATCCAAGCAAAGTATAGAATAAATACTATTTTGCCAAAAATTTTACCTATTATATCCCCAAATATATCTATTAGAGATACTTCTTTATATTTTTTATAAAAGCTTTGTAAAACAAAAAGAAATAATCCAAATAATATTATTGAAATAAAAGGTGATATCCATGCGGCTTGCTTAGCACTTTCATTTGCTAAAGACGGCACTAATGCTATTGTAGCCGAAATCATTGGAAATAAAAATAAAAGCATTGCTTGCCGTAATGATATTTTTTTATTTATAGAGCTCATAAATTTGTTTGCTCCTTTCTTTTAAAGGATAAAGGATAAGGGGTAAGCAAACTTTGTTTGCATTTAAGAGTGGAGAGTTGAGTGTGGAGAGTGGAGCAATGGTTGAAATGCTACGCAATTCTTTAATAAATTTAATTTGATTTTTGATTTTGTCAATTTTACAAACCTTAATTTCAAACTCCAAATTCCACTCTCAAAACTCCAAACTCCACATTCCACTTTGTTAGTGTTCAATACCTAATAAATTTAATACAAAATGCGAAATGCTTCTTGTGTAAGGAGAGGAAAAATATATTATACCTAAAATAATTACAATTATTAAAAGCCCACAGTATAAAAATAATTCTTTATAATTCTTATTTTTGAGCATAAAAAATATTTCAAATATACTTAAAATTATTATAATTATAAAAAATGGTAACATAATGCTTTTCCTTTCAATTTAGGTGTAAGGTGTAAGAGGTAAAAAAAATTAGAAATTAGAAATGAGGAAAAAGCATAGGGGCAATTCACGAATTGCCCGAAAAAAATGTCATTGCATAGCCGACACCGCAGTGTCGTCCTGAGGCATATCCCACCGAAGTAGCCTGCGGCAATCTCAATTTAGAAGCAAGATGCAAGAAAATATCTAAAAAAGGAAATGGCAACAATCCTCAGTCAGTTTTGCTGACAGCTCCTTTGAAAAAGGAGCCTTATTGAAATTGTTCGTGTTCGCTGTCCATTGTCAATTTTATTCCAAATTCCTAATTTCTCATTCCTAATTACTAATTACTATTTAACTCCAATTGGGTCATAAATAATATGAGTTCCATTTATTTTAGTTTCTACATTAATATTAATTTTCATTTGTTTATATATTTCTTTCCAATTATCTTTTATTTTATCCCATTTAAGTGGGTATTTATGATATATTTCATCTCCTATATTAAAAATATCCACCCCATTTTGTTGTGAGAAATTAAGTGCAGATTGTGCTTCTTGTAAAACAACATTTTTTTGTTTATTATTAAATTCATCTATTAATTCAACAGTAAAATAATTTTCCTCATTTTGAATTTCATCAATATTTGTTATAACCTTTATGGATATATTAGCCTCAAAGGTGTTATTAATATATTTAGGTTCTATTTTAGAGGTCGCTTCAAGTATCTCTAAAGAATTTTTTTTACCGGTTGCATCTTCAATTACTATAATTCCTGAATTTATATCATTATTAATAAAATTTGCCCCTCTTGCATTATTTTGTAATAAAAAATCTATTAGCTTAAATTTATTAAAAACTGCATATCCATCAAGCTCTATAGTAGTAATTTCCTTACTATTTTCTCCTTGAATATTCTTTTTATGAATTGAACCTATAATCGTGTCGCCATATTCGCTATTAAAGGAAACACACACATCCTTTAATGAAACTACTTTTGATATTGAATGGCCACCTATATTTTTTAATAGTTCATCAAGTATATTTGGAACAAAATTTTCATATTCATCTTCTGAATCAAGTATTTCTTCAGCAGTAATTCCTCTTGCAATTAAAATAGGCATCATTGTCCGCAATTCATAATTTCTTACAATGAAATCAAGGGTTTTATTTATATTTTCTCTTGCAAGCTCCTCACCAATTATAATAAATTCTATATGTCCATAAAACACATCTTTATACGCAATAGTGTGAATCCTCCTTATTGCATCAAATATAGTTGCACTTTCAAATTTGACAAACACACCTTTATTAGCCCCCCCCTCTTGTTTTGTATCTGTGGTTTCCCTTAAATCCTTAGTAACTAAAGTTACTCTAAAATTGTCTTTATTCTCAATGCCTTTATCAATCCCCAAGGCCAAAACAATAAAATTATCGTCTATTTCTACAAATTTCGGAAAATAATTACATCCTGTTAAAAAAATAAATATAAATAGAATTGAAAAAATAACAATACTTATCTTTCTTTTAATTTTGATTTTTTTCATAACTTTTTCATTCCTAATTCCTAATTCCTAATTCCTAATTCCTAAATAATACTATCCTTGCCTTTTAATATCTAAAGGATTTATATTTTTTGGTCGTGTCTTTTGAAATTTCATTGGAAACCTAAACAAAGTATCCTCTAATAGCTTTTGGTCATCGCCTGACACTATTGGAGATAAATAAGGCACTCCAAAGGATTCTAATTTTGCCATTTTAAAAATAAATAAAATTAAGGCTATATTAATACCATATAAACCTAATATTCCCCCAAAAATTACAAAAATAAATCGCCATAATCTCAATGCATTACTTACATCTTGATTAGGCATAACTAATGATGCTATTGATACAGTGGCAACAATTAAAACAGTTATTGGTGAAATGATTTTTGCATCTACTGCCGCTTGACCAATAACTAAGGTTCCTATAATTGAAATAGCTTGGCCAATAGTTCTTGGTATTCTAAGGCTTGCTTCATAAAGAATCTCAAAAGATATAAGAATATAAATAATTTCAATTACCATTGGAAATACAACACCGGTATGAGCTTTAGATATAGCTAAAATCAATCTTGTAGGTATCATTTCTTGATGATAGTAAAGCACCGCAACAAAAAAACCGGGGAAAATTAATGTAAACCCCAATAAACAATACCTCATAAATCTAATAAATGAGCCAAAAATGTAGTTTCTTCCATAATCTTCTGGTGCTTGCAAAAATTGCACTAAAGTTCCTGGAACTATATACCCTATTGGAAGATTATCAACTATAATTCCTACTCTTCCTTCAATAATATCATTACAAAATTTATCAGGTCTTTCAGTATTGGCAATCTGTGGAAATACACAATTTACATCATCACAAATAAATTCCTCTATATTTACGGTCCCGATAGCACTATCTATATTAATTGCATTTAAACGATTTCTAACCTCATCAACAATATTTGTATTAGTAAGACCTTTTATATAAACAATTGCTACATTTGTTATTGTTTGACGACCAACAACCAAATTTTCAATAACAAGATTTGCAGTTTTTATTTTTCTTCGTATAATTGAAGTATTTACTCTAATGGTTTCAACAAATGAATCCTTAGCCGCCTTTGTTATATTTTCTACTGATGGTTCTGATATAGCTCTTTTCTCAAATCCCTTTGTATCAAAAATAATGCTTGTTTTACAATCGTCAAATATTAAAGCTGTTCCACCAGATAATATTTCATCTAAGGTTTTATTAATATCATATAGTTTTAACTGTGATGAAATATAAATATTCCCTTCATCTATAAGCTTAATTAATTCTTTTGAGTCTTGTGCGTTATTTAATTTTTCATTATTATAAAGTGGTTTTAATATATAATCACTAATAAAGGCTTGATTGGCAAGCCCATCAACATATATCATTGTAATTTGAATGTTTGTTTTTTCATTAATTATTAATTTTCTTATTTTTACATCAGAATTAATGCCAAGAATTATTTCTAAATTCCCAGAAGTTAATTCGTTTACATTTTTTGAAGGTTCAGTAAATTGTAATTCCTTATTGTTTTTTTCAAACATCTTTTCACGTATAATCTATTTATCTTCATAAAGGGGGTAATTAGATTATTTTTCTCCTTTTCTCAGATTGTTATATTTGCAGGATTAGCTATCTGCGGTA
>Ga0268285_1000255_pt1 | contig 33148 bp, 33 predicted proteins | sample saktaG_2_FD_190144 | JGI IMG/M metagenome (GOLD analysis project Ga0268285, IMG submission 190144) | Saline water microbial communities from Sakinaw Lake, British Columbia, Canada - sak_2013_06_06_120m | ecosystem: Environmental > Aquatic > Non-marine Saline and Alkaline > Saline ... | reverse complement strand
AAGCTCTGCTGGCAGGACTTTTTAAAACCAGCACCGTAGTATTCCTTTTTAATAACTGAAGCCAAGTTGTTGAAAAAACGGGCATTTTGAGGAAGGGCTTGAGTTAATTCTCCAGCCATACATAAATTGCCCAGTCTTTTTTCATAAATATTCCCTGGTTCGTAAATGAAGCTCTCAATAATCTTATGTTCTTGTTTTCTTGGATTAAAATGTAGCTCAAATACTTGCATATTACCCAATTCTTTTAACGTATTCTTCGGTTTGACTGTTTATTTCAATAAGATCACCTTCTTTAATAAAAAGAGGAACTGATATTTTAGCTTTAGTCTCTAAGGTGACAATTTTGGTGCCGCCCTGAGCTCTATCTCCTCTGATGCCAGGAGGAGCTTCTATTACTTTTAATTGGACCTTAATCGGCAAAGAGATATTGATTACTTTTTCATTAAAAATTAAAGCTTCGATAGTTTGATTAGCTTTTAAGAATTTAACTTGAGAGCCAATTTGTTCTGCAGTTAAGTCGAATCTTTTACTTGGCTTATCTCCTTGGTAAAAAAAATAGCGTTGGCGGTGGCTGTAGATAAGCTTTGCTTTGAGTCTTAAAATTTCAGCCTCTTGGAAGGTATCGCCCTGATGAAAGTTTCTGTCAAAAACAGAGCCGGTAATCAAATTCTTTACCTTGCTTTGTATGACTGGTCTTCTCTGCGCTTTTTTAAGGGGCCTTGCTTCTAAAACTTCGTAGGGTTCTTTGTCAAGAATGATTTTTACTCCTTTTTTTAAATCAGTATGAGTTAGCATATTATTTGACTATGCGCCACTCAATATCTTTCTCTTTACCAGCAAACTCCAGCCATTCGTCCCGTTCGTTAATAACATACCACTTTCTTTTGGTTTCTGACCAAATCATAAGATTGTCTTGAAAATAGGGCTTTTTAACAATCTCTTTTGGCTTTAATCTATCTAATTCCAGCCATTTCTTAAAGACTGTTTCAATGGCATAATCTAAGCCCCTAGAGCTGGCCCATTGAGCTACTTTATCAATGGCTCTTTTAGCTTTCTTAACAGAGCCAGCCAGGATTAAAAGCTGTTTAGCTGGTCTGGTAAATCTTGAATAGATGATCTTTTTCTTTTTGGCGTCCTTCTTGATCTGTCCCAAAGTCAAGCCCTTACTGTAAAAGTAATGGTTGACGATTTCCTGAATGTCGGTTTCTTTCTGGACTTGTTTCTTTGTTTTCTTTTTCTTCTTCATATTTTAATAATATCTTGTTTGAGCCTAAAAATAAAGAGCCTGGATTTTTAAATCCAAGCTCTAGCTGTCCTTAAATTAGAAAATATTCGGCCCTTATGCCACTTTTGGTATGAGAGCGGGGAATACATTTCACTAAACAGTCATGGCATAATCTGCCCAAACAGAGATAGACCATGTCCCAACTTAGTCCTGTTATAGCACATATTTCCCAGGTAATAAGACCCGGCTTCTCCTTAAGTGATTGTAAAATCTTTTCTTTTGCTTTTGCCTCCATTTCTGTTTCAACATCAACCGTACTGTTCATTGTTACCTCCTTCTTATCAGATAGATACTAAATATATTTTATCATAATAGAACGGTTTTGTCAAATAGGATATTTGTGTTAAAATAGCTTTGTATGCGGCACCGGATTTTTATTGCCATTAGTCTGCCAGAGAAGATTAAAGAGGCACTCGCTAACTATCAAAGCAAGTGGTCAGAATTGCCTATCAGGTGGACTAAAAAAGACAATATCCACATTACTTTGGAGTTTTTAGGATATCTAACAAATGATGAACTTCTAAAGGTTTTAGATGAGACAAAAAAGCTGGTTTCAAAGCACCAGGCTTTTTCCGTAACTCTTAACAAAATATGTTATGGTCCTCCTGGCAAGAAGCCTCCGCGTATGATTTGGGTCGTTGGAGATAAAATTAAAGAGCTTAACTTTTCTCCTCATATTACTTTGGGCAGAATTAGAGCCTGGGAGTTTAGAAAAATTGAGCCAACTGAGGTGCCTCAGGTTGATGAAGATATTAATTTAACTTTTGAAGTTAATTCTATTGAGGTTATAGAAAGCGTGTTAAGAAGAACAGGACCTAATTATACTATATTACAATCATATCCATTTTAAAAAATGAAAATTCACTTTATTGGTATTGGCGGAATTGGTGTTTCAGCTTTAGCCCAGTATTATTTAGCCAAGGGCCACAAAATCAGTGGCTCGGATTTAGTTTCATCAGAAATTACCCAAGCTCTTAAAAAGAAGGGGGTAAAAATACGTATCGGGCCTCATTATTCAAAAAACATTCTCAAGAAATTTGATTTAGTTGTTTATAGTCCGGCTGTTCGAGACATCCAAAGCACAGCTCATATCAAAAGTTATCCGGAAGCTCTAGGAGAGTTAACTAAAAAATATTTGACTATTGCTGTTTCTGGCACTCATGGTAAAAGCACGGTAACAGTTATGATTGGCTTAATATTAATTAAGGCTGGTTTTGATCCAACAGTCATTGTTGGCACCAAGGTAAAAGAATTTAACAATTCTAATTGCAGAGTAGGGAAGTCAAAGTATTTGGTCATTGAAGCAGATGAACATTTTGCTTCTTTTTTAAATTACTGGCCAAAAGTTATTGTTATTACCAACATTGAAAAAGACCATTTGGATTACTATAAAAATATAAATAATATGCTCAAAGCTTACAGAAAATACATTAGTCATTTGCCAAAAGACGGTATTTTAATAACAGATAAGTCAACAGACAAAAAAGAGGTTAAGAAACTAAGGAAAATCCTAAAAGTTCCAGGCGAACACAACGTGTCAAATGCTTTAATGGCTTTGACAGCTGCCAGATCTTTGAAGATTCCCGATAAAATTAGTTATCAGGCTCTTTCAAGTTATCAAGGGGCTTGGCGAAGATTTGAAGTAAGAAAAAAAGGCCAGCTGACCATTGTTTCAGATTATGCTCACCATCCGACTGAGATTACAGTAACCCTTAAAGCAGCTCGAGAAAAATGGCCTAAAAAAGAGATTTGGTGCGTTTTCCAGCCTCACCAATATCAAAGAACTCATTATTTATTCAATGATTTCGTGAAAGTCTTTTCTAGGACACCGATTGATAAAGTCATTATTACTGATATATACGACGTGGCTGGCAGAGAGAACAAGAACTTTAAAAAAAAGGTTAACTCAGAAAAATTAGTTAAGGCAATTAAAAATCCTAAAGTGATATATTTACCAAAAAAGAAAATCACCAGTTACCTAAAGAATAATCTCCAAAGCAGGGAAGTGATTATTATGATGGGTGCTGGGGACATATATGAGGTTGACAAGGCTTTAAAATGAATGATAATAAAGATAGAAGTTCCAAAGGTCGATTCTTAAATCAAAAACTATACTATGACTCTTTACTATATAATTTTAGCTGTAATCGTAATCGGAATAGCGATTTATCTTTTTACTAAGAAGAAAGGTCCCAAGCTACCTCGAAAACCAGAAGGACCGGCCACTCCTCCAACACCTCCGGCAATGTGATTTTAGAGAACCAGCGTCTTAGGGCGCTGGTTTTTGGATTGTTGACTTTTTCTTTAGTTGATTTAAAGTAAAAAAATACATCTAGTTCTTTGAAAGGAGGTTTAATATGGACTTGATAGAAATCGGCAAGATTGTTGGAGTTTGTCTTTTTGCATATCTTTTTGGTTCGATTCCTTTTGGTTACATCATCTGTTGGGCCAAGAGAGTGGATATTCAAAAGATTAGCAGTGGTAATATTGGCGGAACTAATGTTCGTCGAGCGCTTGGTTTGAGATATGCAATTTGGGTGAGTACCTTAGATGCTTGGAAGGGAGCTATACCTATTATTGTGGCCAGATATTTTTTAAGTGTTCCCTGGTGGGCAATTGGCTTAACTTTTCTTTGCTATATAGTAGGAGCTATTTTTTCTATCTGGCTGAAGTGGAAAGTTGGCAGCTTTAAAGCCGGCAAAGGAGTAGCTGCTCTCATTGGTGGATTACTTGTGCTAGCTGGCTGGAAGGTATGGCTAATCATCATGGGTTGCTGGTTGATTGTTCTTCTCTTTTTTACCAGACGGAAAATGTCAGGAGCCAGCTTAATTCTTACAGGTATTATTCTTGTGTCGATTCTAGCTATACCAATTTTCTTATCTTCCATATTTATGTTGCCAATATTGTTTATTACTCTCGGTCTAATTTGGTGGGCCCATCGAAAAAATATTCAAAGAATTATCAACGGAGAAGAACCTTCAACAGAAATAAAACTTCCCTGGCCTCTTAATAAAATCCCGGACGATGTAATCAGTTGGTCTATTAAAAGACTCCAATTACTTATTAAGAAACTCCAGGAGCTTAAAAAGAGGGACCTTAAAGGGTTGTCATAACGACAACCCTTTTATATAATAGAAATAGTATGGAAATTAGCCATAAGGTTTTGGAATTCCAAACCAAAGGGGAGTTCGACTTTATTGATTTTACTGATCAAGTCGAAAAATTTATTGCAGAAAGCCAAATTAAAAATGGCTTTGTTAACATTCAAACACTGCACACTACAGCCCCCTTGTTTTTGAATGAAAACGAACCCCTGCTTCTCAGTGATTTTAAGAACCATTTAGAGAGACTTTTTCCTAAGAATTTAAATTATAATCATAATGATTTTAGCCGTAGAACAGTTAACATGCACTCAGACGAATGTGAAAATGGTCACTCGCACTGCCGAGCTATCCATTTGCCTTCAAATCTTGCTTTAAATATCATCGATGGCAGAGTACAATTAGGCCAATGGCAAAGAGTTTTCCTTGTAGAATTAGATAAAAACAAATTAAGAAAAGTCCAAATCCAGGTAATGGGGGAATAATTATTTATAATTACTATGAAAAGAACTTTGAGCGCTGATACAATTAAATATTCAGGGAAACAGATTAAACTTTGCGGCTGGGTTAATAGCAGGAGAGACCATGGCAAGATTGTTTTTGTTGACCTAAGAGATATTTCCGGATTGGTTCAAGTAGTTTTTACGCCCCAGAATAAAGTCTTATATAAATTAGCCCAGGAACTAAAACCAGAGTGGGTTATTTGCCTTGAGGGGAAAGTTAAACAAAGGCCCAAAGGCATGGTTAATCCTAAGATGGGAACAGGAAAAATTGAGATAGAGGTCCAAAGGTTAGAAATTTTATCTAAGGCTAAAACTTTGCCCTTCTCAGTTGACACCCCAGGTTATGAAATAAGTGAAGAGAAGCGAATGCAATACCGTTATTTAGATTTAAGGCGCTCTAGGATGAGAAGAAATCTTATTGTCAGGCAAAAAGTTATTCGGTTTATAAGAGATTTTTTGCAAAATCAGGGATTTATAGAGGTAGAAACTCCAATGTTAACCAAGTCTACCCCGGAAGGTGCTAGAGATTTTTTGGTTCCTTCAAGATTGCAACCAGGCAAGTTTTACGCTTTACCCCAAAGTCCTCAGCAGTATAAACAAATACTACAGGTTGCTGGAATTGAGAAGTATTTTCAAATTGCTAAGTGCTTAAGGGATGAAGATCCCAGAGCAGACAGGCAGGCAGAACACACCCAATTGGATATAGAAATGAGCTTTGTCAGCCAGGAAGATATTTTAGATTTAACTGAGCGGCTTTATACATCTCTGGTTAAGAAATTGTTTCCTAAAAAAAGAATGGCTAAAACTCCTTTTCCTAGGATTTCTTACAAAGAGGCAATGAAAAAATACAAAACTGATAAGCCTGATTTGAGAAAGAATAAAAAAGACGTTGATGAATTGGCTTTTGCCTTTATTGTTGATTTTCCTATGTTTGAATGGCATAAGCAAGAGAAAAAATGGGGAGCAGTTCATCATCCGTTCACTCGTCCCCGGACCAATGATATCTCTGAGATTAAAAAGAACCCTGAGAAAATTTTAGCTTTTCAATATGACTTTGTTTTAAACGGCTCAGAAATTGCTGGAGGCAGCATCAGAACCATTGACCTTGCTGTTTTAACAGCAGTGTTTGAAGTATTAGGCCATAAAAAGGAAGATCTTAAAAAGAATTTTAAGAATTATTTTGAAGCGTTCAATTACGGCGTACCTCCCCATGGCGGCATTGCTCCGGGCATTGATCGGTTCCTTGCAGTTATTTTGGGAGAGCCAAGCATTAGAGAAGTTATTGCTTTTCCTAAGACCGGTGACAACAGGGACTTAATGATGGATGTTCCTTCAGAAGTTACTAATAAACAATTAAAAGAGCTTCATTTGAAAATTACCAAAAAGAAATGAATAAGAATTTAAAACTCTTTTTAACCGCTTTTGTTATAGTTGTACCTCTCTTTTGGGGGCTTAATGCTTTGGAAGGGGAGTTGAGAAACTTTTTTTTCTGGCACGAGATGGCTAAAAATCCTCAGATAACAGCTGCTCAAGCCAATCAATTGGCTTTTGAAGAAAGAATAAGGAACTTAAAGCCTATCCGAAATAAAAGGGTAGAAGACTTAGAAATCGGAGCTAAGTCAGCCATGTCCTTTTATATTAGTCGCCAAGGTGAAGAAAGGATTCTTTTTGAGAAATATGGTGACTGGCGTTTGCCAATTGCCAGCCTAACTAAACTGATGACAGCCAATGTTGTTTTAGAGCATTACGACCTTTCAAAAGAAATTAGGATTTCAAAAGAAGCAGTTAATCAAGAAGAAAATCTGGGCAAATTAGAAGTAGGCGAACTTCTTTCAGTAGAATATCTCCTTTATCCTTTGTTAATGGAATCCAGCAATGATGCTGCATTTTCTCTAGCTAATGATTACGACGGAATGGCTCAAGAGGATTTTGTTGGATTAATGAATCGGGAAGCTCAGAGATTGAATCTTCAAAATACTCACTTTGTTAATCCTTCAGGCCTGGACCCAGAAGAAGAGGAAGATAGCGAAAAGATAAATTATTCAACAATAAACTATTCCAACACTATTGATTTAATAACGCTTGTCAAAGAATTATTAAACAAGCCTTTAATCTGGGGAATCCTTTCTACTCCGAAACTTAATCTTTATGGACCTGAGCTTATCAACAGCAACAAACTTTTGGGTGAATTTTCTAGCATCATCGGAGGGAAAACAGGTTATACTGAAAAAGCTTTAGGTTGTTTCATTTTGCTTTCTGAAGCTCCAAAAAGTAAGGGGTATCTAGTTAATGTCATTTTAGGAACTGGTGATCGTTTTGGAGAGATGGAGAAACTTCTAGGATGGCTGAGAACAGCCTATATTTGGTAATTATTTCTTTTTATGTATCTACCAAATGCTGCCATTGATGCTATTAAAATATTTACCTTAGGAAGCTTAAGCTTTCTTTTGGCTTTTTGGTTAACACCCTTTTTAACTAAGTTTTTGTATAAATACAAGCTTTGGCGCAAGACTGTCAGAACTCAAGCAATTGACGGCAAAGAACTTAATTATTTCCAAAAGTTTCATTCAGAGGGTGAAACTCGAATCCCCAGACTTGGAGGGCTTTTAATTTGGTTGACCCCTTTAATTTTAGCTGTTTCATTTTATTTATTAAGTAAAACTGGTATTTGGTGGTTTCAAAAACTTAACTTTTTGAACCGGGGACAGACTTGGCTGCCTTTTTTTGTTTTAGTCGCAGCCTCTTTAGTCGGCCTGGCCGACGATGTTCTTCAGATCATTGGCAAAGGAAAATATATTGCTGGCGGTCTTAGGCTCAAACATCGTTTAATTCTTATGGCTTTAATTGGTATAGTTGGCGCTTGGTGGTTTTTCAGCAAGCTGGAGTTTTCAACCTTGCACGTACCAGGTATCGCCGATTTTGAGATTGGTCTTTGGTATCTGCCTTTGTTTGTCTTGGTGATGATGGCAACTTACAGTGGCGGAGTTATAGACGGCTTGGATGGTTTAAGTGGTGGAGCTTTTGCTGCTATTTTTGGCGCTTTTGCTGGCATTAGTTTATTTCTAGGACTTGTTAATTTAGCTGCTTTCTGCGCTGTAATTTTAGGAGCTCTTTTGGCTTTTTTATGGTTTAATATCCCACCAGCCCGTTTTTATATGGGAGAAACAGGTATGATGGGGCTTTGCGCTTCTTTGACCGTGGTCGCTTTCTTGACTGATTCTGTCTTAGTTCTGCCAATTATTGGCTTTTTGCTGGTTATTGAATCTGGCTCGGTTATCGTGCAGCTTCTTTCTAAGAAATTCCGTAAGAAGAAAATCTTTTTAGCAGCTCCCATTCACCATCATTTTGAAGCTAAAGGCTGGCCTCATTATAAAGTAACCATGAGATTTTGGATAATTGGGGCTATAGCTGCTATTATTGGCATTACCATAAGACTATTAGGATGAAAGATAAATTTATTTACCAAAAATATGACTATAAGCTTAAAAAGGGAAATCTAGAAATTTCCTTTGTTTTTACTATAGGCCCTAGAATTAAGTTTCGGCCTAAGATTAAGATAAAGAACGTTGGCAGATTAAAATTGGAGAAAGAAGTGATTGATAATTTTGTTTTCCATTTGGGGTTAATGGAAATACCAAGCTATTGGAAATGCACTTGCTCTCCAGAAATTATTATTAAAGCTGGTTATTTAAATCGAGAGCAGATTAAATGGTGGCAAGATTTAGTTATCAAGGGCATGGGCCAGTTTTTTTATGAAAACAAGATTAATTTTAAAAAACAAAACTTCCTTAAAATCTGTTTAAGACCTGACCTTAAACATTTTCAGGCTTTCAAAGGAAAGTTTAGAAATAGGTACCTGGTGCCAGTTGGCGGTGGTAAGGATTCAATTGTTACTTTGGAAGCATTAAAAAAACAAAGGAAGAAAATAGGTTGTTTTATAGTTAATCCAACTAAAAGTGCTAAAAATGTCCTAAAGGTCGCCAAGATTAAGAAGACAATCATTGTTGAAAGGAAAATTGATCCTGCTTTGCTGAAGTTGAATAAAAAAGGCTATTTTAATGGCCATACACCTTTTACAGCTGTCTTATCGTTTTTAAGTGTTTTTTGTGCTGTTTTATTTGATTACAAAAACATTGCTTTTTCTAACGAAAAGAGCGCTGATGAAGGTAATGTTAGGTATTTAGGCAGAGTAATTAATCATCAGTATTCCAAGAGTTCTGAATTTGAGAGAAAATTTAAGACTTATTGCCAGAAATACTTGGTAAAGAATGTAAATTACTTCAGTTATTTAAGAAAATATACCGAACTTGAGATTTCTAAAATGTTCAGTAAGTATCCTAAGTATTTTTCTGTTTTCTCAAGCTGCAATGTGGCTTCTAAAATGGGGGAGAGGTGGTGTTTGAATTGTTCTAAATGCTTGTTTGTTTATGCTATTTTGTATCCTTTTTTAAAGAGAGAACAGCTCTTGAAGATTTTTGGCAAAGATTTGTTTGAGAATAAAAAGCTTTTACCAATTATGAAAGCTCTTATAGGGCAGGGGGGTCAGAAGCCCTTTGAGTGCGTTGGCACTTTTAAGGAAAGCCGCCTTGCTTTCAATCTCAGCCTCAAAAAAGCTAAAAAGCTTCCCTTTTTACTACAAAAGTTCAATGAAATTAGACGAATTAAAAGATAAAAGAATATTGATATTAGGCTTTGGCCGGGAAGGCAAAGATACTTCTTTATTTTTAAAGAAATTGTTTCCCAAGAAGATTTTAGGTGTGGCTGACCAAAAAATGGACAAGAATTACCTAAGAGTTCTGAAGGATTACGATGTGATTATTAAATCACCAGGCATTCCTTTTAAGATTTTACCGAAGGCTAGTTTGAAAAAGATTACTTCCCAGACCGAGATTTTCTTTGATAATTGTCCGGGCAGGATTATTGGCGTTACTGGCACTAAAGGTAAAAGCACAACAGCCTTTTTCATTTATCAGCTATTGAAAAAAGCAGGAGTTAAAATTCATCTGATCGGCAATATCGGTAAACCAGTTTTATCATCTTTGTTAAAAGCTAAAAAAGACGATGTTTTTGTTTATGAATTGTCTTCTCATCAGCTCTACAATCTTAAAAAGAGCCCACAGATTGCTGTTTTGTTGAATATCTATGCTGAGCATTTGGATTATTACCGAAATTTTAGAGAGTATGTTAAGGCCAAAACAAATATTACTAAGTATCAAAGCAAAAAGGATTATTTGATATATAACAGTCAGAATACTTTAGTTAGAAAAATAGCTCGAGGGTCAAAGGCTAAAAAGATTCCAATTAAAGGCAAATATTATCAGCTAGATAAGGCTGCTGCTCAAGCAGTTGGCAAAATATTTAAAGCCCCCCTGCTTAAGAAATTTAAGCTTCTGCCCCATAGATTGGAATTGATTGGCAGGTTTCAAGGAATTGAATTTTACAACGATTCTTTATCAACTATTCCTGAAACAACCTGTGAGGCTTTAGATTTTTTGGGTTCAAGGGTTGAAACTTTAATTTTAGGTGGTTTTGATAGGGGACTGAACTTTAAGAAATTGGGTAAAAGAATTGCTAAAAGCAAAGTGAAGACCTTAATTTTGTTTCCTGAGACCGGCAAAAGAATCTTAAAAGCAGTGCTTGAGGCTAAACCTCGATCAATTCAGCATTTCTTTGTCCGAGATATGAAAAGGGCTGTTAAGTTGGCTTATAAGCATACTGACAAAAGCAAGATTTGTTTACTATCACCAGCCTCACCCAGCTTTGGTATTTTTAAGGATTACGAAGAGAGAGGCAATTTGTTTAAAAAGTTCGTTAAAATGGTAAAATAGAAGAATGAATAAGCCTGATTACTTTTTGATTATTCCTGTGGCTACCTTAGTTTTATTGGGCGTACTTATTTTAGCCAGTGTTTCAGCTAGTCTCTCCCAGGCAAAGTTCGGTTCACCTACCTTTTATCTTTTTCATTACCTTATTTATGGCTTAATGCCAGGAGTTCTTTTAGGTTTTGCTGTCTACAAAATACCTTTATCTTCTTTGAGGAAATGGTCGCCAATCTTGCTTTTAGCCAATCTATTCTTGTTAATTTTAGTCTTTGTCCCCAAGGTTGGCATGACTTTGGGTGGGGCTCGAAGCTGGATAAATTTCTTTGGTTTATTTTCTTTTCAGCCTTCGGAATTTTTGAAATTAAGCTTTCTTTTATATCTAGCTTCTTTCCTCTCTGTCAGAACTGAAAAGAAAAAGAATTTCTTAACAACTTTGATTGTTTTTTCAACAGTTTTAGTTTTAGTCAGTCTACTTTTAATTTTGCAGCCAGATATCGGCACTTTAGGAATTATTATTATTTCAGCTGCTTTGGTTTATTTTTTGGCTGGTACTCCTTTGAAGCATATTTTTATCATCGGCTCAGTAGCCATAGCCGGCTTAATTCTTTTAATCCAGTTAGCCCCGTACCGCTTAGCCAGAATCTTAGTTTTTATCAATCCAAATATTGACCCAATGGGTCTCGGCTACCAATTGAAGCAGTCTTTGATTGCTGTTGGCTCTGGCGGTATATTTGGCCGGGGAGTGGGTATGAGTATTCAGAAGTATGGCTTTCTGCCACAACCCTTAGCTGATTCAATTTTTGCTGTGTTCTCTGAAGAGTGGGGCTTTATTGGCAGTTTCGTCTTGCTTGTCCTTTTTTTAATTTTTGCCTGGCGGGGATTTGTTATTGCTAAGCGTTCTCAAAACAAATTCTACAGACTGGCTGCTCTAAGTATAACTTGCTGGTTAACCTTGCAGGCCTTTGTTAATATGGGTTCAATGATTGGTATTTTGCCTTTAACCGGCATTCCCTTGCCTTTTATCAGCTATGGAGGTTCAGCTTTGATCGCTGAATTAATCGGTGTCGGGATTTTACTTAATATATCTAAGAATGCCTAAGAAAAAGAAAAAACTAAAAATACTTTTTACTGGCGGTGGTACAGCTGGTCATATTTTCCCTATAATTGCTGTTTGTAGGGAGATCAGGAAGCTGGGTTTAGATCCGGAGTTCTTCTATTTGGGGCCAAAAGACCAGTTTGCCTCAATTCTGCTCTCTCAAGAAGGTATTAAGGTAAAAACAATTCTGGCTGGCAAGATTAGACGATATTTAACATGGCAGAGCGTTCTACAAAATATAGTTGGCGTGCTTTTCAAGATGCCTTTGGGGCTCTTTCAGTCATTTTTCTTTATATTTTTCCTAGCGCCTGATTTAATCTTCAGCAAAGGAGGTTATGGTTCTGTTGCTTCTTGTTTGAACGGCTGGCTTCTGCAAACATCAATTTTTCTTCATGAGTCAGATGTAACGCCTGGTTTAGCCAACAGGTTTCTGGCTAGATTCAGTTCTCAAATTTTTGTTTCTTTTCCAATCTCGCAGACAGAATACTTTTCTGCTGAGAAAATGGTTTCTATTGGCAATCCAATCAGGAAGGAATTATTGTCTGGCTCAAAGACCGAGGCAAAGAAACTATTCGGTCTAAGTTCTCAAAAGCCAATTATTCTGATTTTAGGAGGTTCTCAGGGAGCTCAAAAGATTAATGATGCTATCTTAGCCATTCTGCCAGAGATCTTAGCTGAGTTTGAGTTAATTCACCAAACAGGCGATAAAAATGTAAAACAAGTTAAAGCTGAAGCCAAGGTTGTCATTAGCCAGGAATTAGGCAAATATTATCATGCATTCGGTTTTTTAAATGAAATAGAGCTAAGAGAAGCCTTGGCTGTTGCTGATTTAGTGGTCAGCCGGGCTGGTTCCGGTACTATTTTTGAAGTAGCAGCCAGCCATAAACCTTCTATTTTGATTCCTTTATCAACCTCTGCTCAAAACCATCAGGTGAAAAACGCCTATGCTTATGCCAAAAAAGGAGCAGCTTTGGTAATAGAAGAAGCCAACTTATCTCCTCATTTCTTTTTAGAGAAGGTCAGGTATTTGTTTTCTCATTCCGAAGAGCTGGGAAAAATGTCAAAGGGAGCTGAACAATTTTCCAAACCAGACTCTGCTAAAACTTTGGCTGAATACATCTTGAATTATTTAGTGAAATAAAGAGCGGTTCGAGTTCGATAGATGGAACTATTCTCAAGTTCATTACGGGACTTGATTTTTTGTGGGGTTTTACTATATTGAAAGTGCCTTGGCTGTCTTTGCGGCACTTAGACAGCAGTAGGCTTGCATAAGGGAGCTTATCTGCAGATAAGCCGTGTCTTAGTCGATTAGACGGACAATGGTGAGAATCTAACCTTTTTCTTTCTACAGATAAGCTTCCCGTTCTTTCAAAGCTGTCTCATTGAGATAGCTTTTCTTTTAAAATGTTCCAAAACAGGTTTTAACGTCGTCGCATAGAGAGCCAATTATATAATGTCATTATAGAATTCAAAGAATCGCCTTTTGGGCGGTTTTTTGGTAGAATAAAGATGAAAGGTCGACAAAGTAAAAGAACCAATGAACCAAATTATGAAAACAATATCTTTACTAATAATTTCAGTATTTCTGTTTTTTCTCGGGACAGGAGTTTTAGCTCAAGAGACAGAACTCCCAGGTCCAGGACTCACCCCTGATAGTCCATTCTACTTTCTAGAGACAATTATAGAGAAAATTGGTACTTTCTTTACCTTTGGCGATCTCAAAAAAGCTGAAAGGCATGCCGCCTTAGCTGCCGAAAGGTTAGCTGAAGCTCGAACTGTAGTAGAAAAAGGAAAGCCGGAATTTGCAGAAAAAATCCTGGAAAGATATAGAATGCAATTACAAAATAGTATAGCCAGGGCAGAAAAAGCACAAGCTAAAGGCAAGAACACTGAAAAAGTTATGGAAGTTTTAGCTAGGGTCGGCAAGGCAACCTCTGTTCATTTAGAGGTTTTGGCTGAAGTTTATGAGAAAGTTCCTGAGCAGGCGAAAACAGCCATTGAAAATGCAATGAAAGCTTCAGTAAAGGGACATGAAAAAGCAGTCGAGGCATTAAAAGCACAAGATGCTTTGGGCGAAGTTCCAGAAGAAGCCACTTTACCAGTTCAGGTTCCACAACAGGTCAGAGAGAGGGTTCAAATGAAAGTTCAACAGGAATTAGAAATAGAGAAAGTTCTTGAGGGCATTGACACGTCTAAATCACTGAGAGATATCTGTAAAGAACAGGGAGGAACACCAGAGATGTGTGAGCAATTTCCTCTTGAGAAGTTTAAATCATTTGAACAGATTGAAGACTACTGCACAGGACTAGGAGCACCGCCAGAGGTGTGCGCAACGCTTGAAGCTAAATGTAGAGAATTTGGAGTGACAGAAGCAAATGAATGCTTTATCCTTCTTTCAGTTTCTTCTATAAAGGCTTATAGCACCACCGAACTAAAGACTTCTCCCGCGCCTTCTTTATCAGAAGAAGAGATAGAGGAAAGGAGAAGAATAGAGGAGGAGAGTAGAACAATAAAGTATCAGACACCCGAAGGAACTATAGAGATGCCTACAGAAGGGTTAGAAGAAGAAGTTATAGAGATGCCTGGGCAAGAAGGAAGATTTATAGAAATACGTAGGGCAGAGCCAGAAGGAGAGGAATAAAACTGATACAAGATTTATTTTTATTTATTGAGACATAAGAATACCTCCTTTTTGGAGCCCTTTTATATTTCCCCGAACAAAAACAGGTTCTAACATCGTCGCACAAGGGGGAGCCGTAATGGCTCCTTTTTTATTAGAAAAAATCGTGTTAAGCTGAAATTGAAGATTTATGTTGGTTGATTTAGAAAAAAGCGTAAGAGTAAGGATGGCGCCAGCTCCAACTGGTTATCTTCATATTGGTACAGCCAGAACTACTCTTTTTAACTATCTTTTTGCTAAACATGAAAAGGGCAAGTTTATTTTAAGGATAGAAGATACTGATATAGAAAGGTCAAGTCCTGAGTTTGAAAAAGACATTATTGAAAATCTTCAATGGTTGGGGCTGAAATGGGATGAAGGGCCTTTCCGGCAAAGTGAAAGAACTTCAAGTTATGCTAAGTATCTGGAAAAACTCATAAAAAATGGGGCAGCTTATCATTGTTTCTGCTCAGAAGACGAGTTAGAAGCAAAAAGACAAGAGCAGATGAGCAGGGGAGAGGCACCCAAGTACAATGGTAAATGTAAAAAACTTTCTGAAGACGAAGTTAAAAAATATTTAGCTGAAGGTAAACCATCTATCATTAGATTTAAGACTCCTTCTAAAAAAGTAAGATTCCATGATTTGATTAGGGGAAAGCTAGAATTTGACTCTTCTTTGATAGGAGACTTTGCTATTGCTAAGGATTTAGCTACTCCTTTATATAATTTTGCAGTTGTCATTGATGATTTCGAGATGAAAATCTCCCATGTTATCAGAGGAGAGGATCATATTCCCAATACTCCCAAGCAGATTCTTCTTCAGGAAGCTTTGGGCTTTCCTCAACCAAAGTACGCTCATTTACCTTTAATTTTAGGTCCTGACAAAAGTAAGTTGAGCAAAAGACATGGAGCTGTAGCTATTGCTGACTATAGAAAGGACGGCTATCTGCCCGAAACCCTAGTCAACTTCATGGCTTTTTTGGGCTGGAACCCAGATACCGAGAGGGAAATCTTTGCTTTGCCTTCTTTGGTTAAGGAATTCTCTTTGGACAAGGTTCAGAAATCAGGCGCTGTCTTCAATATTAAGAGGCTGGATTATTTAAACGGTTTTTATATCCGCAATAAATCACTCAAGAGGTTAACTGAGCTTTGCCAGCCCTATTTGCCAGAAGCTGATAAAGAAGAGCTTAAGAAAATTGTAGCTATTTATCAAGAAAGACTGAAAAAGCTTTCTGAGATTCGAGAACTAACTGACTTCTTTTTCAAAGATAAGTTACAATATGATAAGAAGCTCTTGAGGTGGAAAGAGATGAAAGATGAAGAGGTCAGCCAATTTCTTGACAAATTGGAGAATATATTGTATAAAATAGATAGTAGAGATTTTAATAAAGAAAACCTGGAAAAGGTTTTGATGCCAGAAGCTGAAAAAATAGGGGATAGGGGAAAGCTTTTATGGCCTTTGAGAGTAGCTTTGAGCGGTAAAGAGGCTTCAGCTCCACCCTTTGAAATAGCTGAGATATTAGGTAAAGAAAAAACCCTAGACCGGATCAAGCAGGCTAGGGAATTGGTAAAATAATATGTTTTTGTATAAATCTATATTAAGTCTATTGATAATTGGTCTCGTTCTGCCAAGTGTTTGTTTTGCTCAAGAAGGAACTATCCAGATGCCTCAAGACATAGAAGAGGCTAAGTCACTTAGCTTTGAAATATTAAAGCGCTTGCCTGAAGCTATAAAAGATGTTTGGCAAAATCAGGCTTTGCCTCTTTGGCAGAACATGTGGGACTGGGTTAAAAACTTCTGGGAAAGATATGCTGGTGACAAGGTTGGAGAACTGTGGCAGAAGTTCCTTAATCTATTAGGCAAAGAGACCCCGGATCTGAAACAAGAGTTTCAGAAAGAGAAAGAAGAGATGACAAAGGATGTTCCTCAGGTTGGCGAATCCCTTTGGCAAAGATTTCAGGATCTGTTGAAATAATTTTTCATTATTTCTTTAAAGGCCCCAATGGGGCTTTTTTATTACCTTAATTAGGCAGGGGAGGTACTTGACAGGCCTTCATGGCCTGATATTATTTAAGTAGATATACTTCGCATAATGTAGCTTTATCGAAGTATAATAAGGGATTCAATATAACACTCCTCTATTAATATGAAACAAGATAAAAGACCAATAATAGAACATATTGATAGTTTTTTAGAATATTTAGATATTGAAAAAGGTTTAAGTAATAAGAGCCAAGAAACTTATGAAAGATTTCTAAGGAAGTTTACTAATTGGCTTAGGAAAAATAAGCTTGGAGGTTTAAGGGCCCATGAGCTTGCTGACGAGCATATTTGGAAATATAGGGTTTTCCTGTCCCAGACTATCAATAAAAACACAAAAGAGCCCTTAAAGAAGTCTAGTCAGAATTATTATCTTATAGCTCTTCGTAACCTTTTAAACTACTTTGCTGACAGGGATATAGCCTCTTTACCTGCTGAAAAGGTGAAATTAATTCGTGAAAAGGGCGACAGAGTTATAAAATTTCTTACTATTGAACAGATTGAAAAATTGCTCTTATCTCCCAATATTTCCACTGTAACTGGCCTTAGAGACCGGGTCATTCTAGAGACCTTGTTTTCTACGGGGATGAGAATAGCTGAATTAGTAAATTTGGACCGAGAACAAATAAGAATTAAACATTCTACAAAGGACTTAGAAATAAGCATTGTTGGCAAAGGAAAACACATCAGAACCGTCTATTTTTCAGAAAGAGCAATAAGTATGCTAAGAAAGTATCTTGAGGCCAGAAAAGACAAAGAAAAAGCCTTATTTATCAATTATAAGGGACCGAAAAGACAAGCTGGTAGCAGGTTAACCTCCCGTTCCATTGAAAATATTGTTAAAAGATATGCTCTTTTGTCAGGTTGTCCAATTACTACCACTCCCCATGTTCTGCGTCATAGTTTTGCTACTGATCTTCTTAACAAGGGTGTAGATATTAGAATGGTTCAAGAGTTTTTAGGCCATCGCAATATAGCTACTACTCAGATTTATACTCATGTTACCTCAAGAAGACTGCGCGATATTCATAGACAATATCATAGTGGTAAACAACTAAAGACTAATTAATATGAACAATAAAAAACAATCAATATTACCCGGGAACTATATTGCTGGTTTTGTTGATGGTGAGGGTTGTTTTGATCTACAGTTTCGTAGAGATGTTCGCCATGAACGACCAAATAAACCTGTTTATTATGGCTGGAAGGTCCAATTTGCAGTAGTTGCCAGAGATGATGATGAGGAGTTATTAAAAAACCTTCAAAATACACTAAAATGTGGAGCTATTTATTTTGCCAGAGGAGATCAGGTAAGATATTCGGTGCAAGATATAGAAAACTTATATAATATAATTATTCCCTTTTTCAAAAAATATACCCTTCATGGAAAGAAAAAGAAAGACTTTGAACTTTGGACTGAAGCAGTTAAGATTATTTACCGTAATAAAAGAAAAACTATGAATATTAAGAAAGGAATTAGAGGTTTTACAAAAACAAATTGGGACAAGAAAGACTTCTATCGCTTAATAGAAATCCAGAAATCAATGCAAAAATACAAGGCTAAAAGAGTCCAGGGGTTTAAGTGGGTCTCGATAGCTGAATCATCAGCTAAAACCCTATATAGATAGGCTAAACCTGAGCCAAAATTACGCTCCAGGAGCCCCTGAGAGTCCTTCTAAGCTGTTTTTAGCGTCAAATAGTACTTATATCCCCTATCTTGTTTTTACAATAAATTAATGTCGCACAATAACATCTACTACTATGAATTTCATAGTGGGAAGAAGTTGAAAGAATAAAAAAAGGGTACACTTTTGTGTACCCTTAATTATTTCTGTAGTTCATTCGAGAACGAAGCAGGTGAAGCTTTTCTGAATGCGTTTGCATGTCTTCAACGTTTTTTGTTAATGTCTCTTTTATTTCTTTTGTGTTGGGGAAGAATTTTTCATCTAATAATATATCCAAGGCTTTTGCTCCAGCATTTTGGGATTTTTCTAGGTTTTTAATAGCTTGAGAAATATTATTTTTCTTTTCAGCCTCTTGAGACAATTTAAAATATTTATAAGAGGTTCCTATGTGCCATGAATAAATGATTTTTTTCCAACAACGAATAGGCCAATCGAACATTATATTCCCCTTTCTAGTGTGCTGCAGTTTTTATACATTAATATCTGTATTCTGTCAAATAAAAGAGCAAAGATTAAAAAGTATTTAATATCTTGACATTTTCTTACATATATTGTCTAGTGTAACATTTTACTTATTTTTTCGTCATAATTATAAGAGAAACTAAAAGCTAACTTTTGTACCACCCTTGCGGGTGGTTTTTTTAATTTCAAGAGGTTATTAATCCCCTCTTTAATTATCTACGTGTCTCTAAATGTCGCACAATATTAAAGCCTGCTAATGTAGAAGAAAGAAAAAACCTCTAAGCTATTTAAGACTCAGAGGTTAAGAAGGTTTTAAGTACTGAAACCTTAATAATGACAGGTTAAAGAGCTTTCCCTTTTTCGACTCTTCTCTGCCCTTTTGTGTTTTTCTCTTCCTTCGTCCTTCTTTTGAAGGTTCTCCAGTGTCGTTTCATCGAGGTCAGCAAGAATGAGTCTGGCATCACGCGAAAGGTTCTCAAAATACTCTAAACACTTTAAGGCCCGGAAAACATCAAGTTTGCCAATCTCACCCGGTCTAATTTGATCTTTACTGTGTCCAATAATGTCTTTTTTCTGGAAAAGGGTTTTTAAATACGACAGCTCTCTGAAAGTTACCTTTCCATCACCGGAAAGATCCTCAATGTGCTCCTGCCACTGCAAACAAAACTCTCCTTGTATTTGTGGAGATATGTTATTAGACATTCTGCCCTCCTATCTAATTGTAGTGATAATTATACAGAATTAATTATGATTTGTCAACCATATATTTAAAAAACCGTCAGGTTATCTTTTAACGGCTTTATTCTTATTAGATTTGATGAGGTTTACAGATTATCTCTTCAATGACGACTTCATTGAAGTCTTCAGCCGCCTTAATGACTAAAGCAGTATCTGCTCCTTCATGAGTCCCGCCTATAGCAATTACTTCTTTACCGGTCTCAAGAGTATTTTTCTTTGTCGCAATCACAACAACTTCTACAGCAACCTTAGTCCCCTGGGAAAACCTTCTAAACGCTCTTTGCATGTCTTTAGGGTAATCGTATTCCTCTTCATCGCTGAAATAAACTTTATTCCCGTCTTTCTCTAAGCTTTCAATGAATTCCGCTGGAAAAGTGCTTCTGCCAATACCAACCACTGTTAACTTTAATCCTGGACAAATTTCAATGGCTTTTTTAGCAGTGTAGCTGCTTGTTGAAGCTAAAACAAGATCCTTAATCCCTTTTTGGTCAGCAACCTGCTTGGCCAATTTTAGGGTCTCTTCAGTATTCTCTTTACCTGTTTTGTCAAAATAAGTAGTTTCCATTTTTACATCTTCTTTTTTAATTAATTCCTCGACCTTTTATTTTGGTTATTTCTCTAGTTCGATAATCCAAAAACCATGTTTTCTAACGTCGTCAACATTGTAAAATTGTATTGGGTCTTGAGCAGAATGTCCAACTTTCTTACATTTAAATGACGCTTGGTGGCCGGTATATTGTTTTGTTTCTGGATTATATTCTTCTAAAATTAAGGTGTCTCCGGTTTTCAAATCAAAATCCGCTAGTCTCAATTCAAAAGTTCTTTCTCCAGAACAAAACTTCTCAAACCATTCTGGCCAACATTTTTTCTTTATAATTGCCATAAATTTTTCTCAACTTCGGGCTAAATTTCGGATACTTCTCTAAACCATTGGCCGAATTTGCAGTCAGGGCTATGTGAGGGCGGCGTATCTTCCCTTAAAAGACCAACCGCCTCTTCAAAAATTTTCTGTATATAAGAGGAATCAGTATCTATCATATGAATCTCCTTTCTAAAAGGAAGCTTGTCCTCAAAACCGTTCTCTTTGTCAACGATATAAAAGGCTAAACACCCCTTTTTTGCAGTTGAATATCCGTTTTTCTCCAAAAGAAAGGTGTAAACATCCATCTGCAACTGGAAACGGTCGTATACCTTCGCCACCTTGCTGCCAGTTGATTTATAATCCAAAGGGGCCAATTTACCGTCTGTAAACTCCAAAATATCATCAACTGCTCCAAAAAGAGTTGCATCCAATTTCTTATCATAATACCTTATACCCTTAAAATTACTTCTCCATTCATTCAGTAGTTCTTGGTTTGAAAAAAGTTTGGCAGGAATATTATTTGCCACCAATAAAGGATGAGGCTCCCCTTTTGCCCTATACTTATCGAATTCTTCCTTTAAGAGATGATCTACAGCCATATTAAGGGCATAAGGATAAGGAGGCGGTCTTTTAATCCCCTGCCGCTTGTCCAGCCAAAAACAAAGCGGGCATTCGTAATATAAGTTTAGAGAATTTGGTGAAAGTTGTATTGGTTTTTTATTCATAGCTTCGGTCTAAATTTTAGTTATTTCTTTTCTAAGTTAAAGTGAATTTTGTATGTATAAAAATCAATATTTTGTGCAACCGAAAGTGCGCGATGAATCTTTGCGTCATCTTCAAAAGCTATGATTACTCCACGAACAGCTTGTCCCTCTTCTGCCAATTCCTCTTTAACATAACCCATATAACGCTGCACTTGGCCAACCACTATATCACTCACTCTTCCTTTTTTAAGCTCAACGACTAAAATTTCTTTTTTATCTTTACTAATAGCTAAAATGTCAATTGGTCCGGTATCACTAGGATATTGTTGACCCACCATTTCCCCGTCTTCTTCATAAATATCGTAATGCTTACCAAGTTCAGTATGATGCCAATTTTGAACTAAAAAATCTTCTAAATGTTTCTCAATTGCAAAAACGCTTGGATCTTCTATGGTTTCATCGGTTGCAATTATTGTTGCTGGCCGGCTACCGGAAATAAGCGCTTCAATTTCGTCTGCGTGCCTTGAGATATTACTTACCGTCCCAATAGAACCAGTGGAATTTTTAAGAGATTCACTCATTTCATTTCGTGAAATAGCACGAGAAAACCAACGCACACCCCTACGATGCGGGAGGTTTTGACCATTTTGGTATTCATAATTACTTGTAATTTCGCCAACTAGATAATTCCCTTGACCATCTGGACATAATACTATGTCACCGATTAATATCCCTTTAGCAATAGTATAAAGCATACCGCAAGCAAGCCCAGCAGAAACTTTTGTTTTATCCGGTCTATCTTTAATGTATAAAGGTATAAATTTATTATTAAAATCACGCCAGTTATCCGGTAACTTATTTATTAGATCAAGATTTTCAAACCAGCCCGCACCAATAAAATTACCTCTATGCGCTTCTTCGGCATAAATACTTCCCTTACCTAGCATTATACGATAATAATTTTTCATAATTTTATTTCTTAATTAATTTCCTTCCACCCACAATTTTAATCTCTTCCGGCGTAAGGCCGTAGAGTTTATAAATTTCTTCATCTATTTTTTTATCAATTTTTCCAATCTCAGATTTAATTGAATTCCATTTATTAGAATTTTTCTGTGTCTTCTTGATTTCTTTATTGAGCATTAACATTTTATCAACATGCCCAACTATTTGGCCTTGTATTTTCTTTTCGTCAGTGCCTTGTGGTATATGAACGGGAATTTTCGCCAAATCTTTAGTGCGAATCTGCGGTCTCTTTTTCCCACCGAAAAGGATTAATTTTTGTTCCTTTGCGTAATAACTGATCAGTTTCGAATTTAAGAGACCCAGAATAAACTTCAGGCTCAAAGTTTTTTGATTAATCACGTGCAATGTTTGTGAAGCGTAATAGTCATCCTTTGTATAGCTTGCGATGATTCGTGCTTCGCTTGGGCCTTGCCGCACAAAAATACGTGGCTGCTTAAATCTATTTTCGTTACCAATTATTTTAACCGTGGCAGACCCCTTTTTTGCAAATTTATCATTAACCTTTTTCTCTAATTCCTTGCTGAAACAAATATATTTCTTTCTTCTCCGCAAGTGTTTAATCTGTTCGCCGTGCGGCCAAACAATACTATATCTATCGACATTGGATCCAAAGACGGCTGGATGCCATTGGTTATTCTTTTTTTCGTCTGAACAAAAATCATCAATGGTAATGCACATACCTGTTCTCACTGTTGAGATTCTACCAAGTGGAGTTGTTTTTTCTCTAATCCTATCTAGGAAACTATGCTGCGATGAATATTTAAATTCATTATTATCGTATGCTCGAAATACCGACTGCGGAACTTTATAACTGGACTGGTCGTCTAATGACTTAAGCCATGTAATATTATTATTCGCATTGTTCTCATTTTTTCTTAGGAAAATTAGCGATGTATCTATATTGATTTCCGGAAAACATACCTCGTGAATTATTTCTTGGATATTACAATTGAATAAAATGTACTTTCTTATCTTTTGATACGCTGCAACGTCTAATAACTCTTGGTCAAAAATAAAACCAAGCATTCCATCTTTTTTCAACAGCTGAATTCCTTTCTCAAAAAATAACATGATTGTGTTTAGTCTTGGAGTGCCAGATGCTCCAGATAATATAGAATAACTTGAACAATAATATTGCATCTCATTACTAGATAATTTTTGTGATTGTTTGGAATAAAATGAAAGGTATGGCGGATTTCCGATAACAACGTCGAAACCGCCTTGTTTAAAAACTTCGGGAAACTCTTCCTGCCAATTGAATGGTTTTTTATCTCTAAAATTTTTACCAAAATATTTTTTAAGTTCTTTATCAGTCCCAGAAATAAGAGAATTACCATTTTTAATATTGTGTGTAAGTAATGGTAACTTTATCCGTTCGTCTAAAGCATTTATAAGTAAGTTTAGCCGAGCTATTTCAACCGCTTGCTCATCTAAATCTACACCATAGATATTCTCTGTGAGAATTTGAAGTTTGGTGAAAGTATTGCCTTTAGCGCCAAATTTCTTATATTTATCATTAATCATTTCAAGCGCCTTCACAAGAAATGAACCGGAACCACATGCTGGATCAAGAACCTTGATCTTTTTGAGATCATGAATAGTTTTGCACTTGTCCAAAACCGGGCCCAGCGTAGATTTAACTATATAATCTACGATGAAATTCGGCGTATAATAGATGCCGTGTTCTTTGCGTTTCTTAGCATCTCTAGCAATAGTTATCTTCTTTTTGGCTTGCGAAAGACGATATCCTAAATAATTCTCATAAACACTTCCTAATACATCAGCTGGCATCACCTTAAAGTCGTACTCGTAATATCCTTTTTTACCATAAAGAATATCAATTACTCTTTCGGTTGCCCCACTGTATTCTTGCCACTGTTCAAAAGAGTGTGGAAGAAATAAATTGGAATTATAAATGTCATCAAACTCCCTAAACTTCTCAATCATTGATTGGTAAAGGTGCTTTTTAGGCGCATTGGCACGTGCCTCTCGAACCATTGGCTTTAATATTGGTGGTTCAATACCTCGGTCTTCTGCCACTCTAATAAATATAAGTCGGTCAAGAAGTTTCTGAACTCCTTCATCTAATAAATCTTTATCTACTTTTGGATTCCATTGCCCTAAGTGTTTAGTAAGAATGTCTCTACATTTTTGTAGGTCTTTATACAAAAGTGAGGTTACTGAAATCTTTTGAAGTTTTTTGCCGTATTTCTCGGCCTCTTTATCAAGTAAATCATCTTTAAAGGCTTCTTTTGAAAGTAACCAAAGCTGATCAAACCGTTTTAAATATTCTGTATATGGAATTTCAAAGAATTTTTTATCAGCAAGAGATTTTTCAATATCTTGTGCATTGAAAACTTTAAGACTCTCAAAATCTATTAATACTGCCCAGGTAGCTCCCCTATTCCATGAATAACGAATCGCCTGGTTAGCAAATTCTTCTTTATGTAAATCAACACTTAGCTTTTTTGTCTCAACATAGAATTTAACCCTATCATTAAGATAAAATCCGTAATCGACTCTACCAGATGAAATAATGCTTTCTTCGGCTGAAACATCGTTTTTATTATCAACTTCCCAACCAAGCACCTTAAAAAGAGGTAGAATAAAATCTTTTTTGGTTTCTTCTTCCGTGTAAGACTTCAGTTTACCAGCCTGTCGAACTTGTTCGTATTTTTCTACTAGTGTTTTTATTTTTTCTTTAGCTTCTTTTTTCATAAAACTACCTTAATTTTGCTCCTTTTGAGCTATTTTGTCAAAATTAAAAAATCGCCTAAAAGACGACCCTTACACACATTACAACACTCTTATGTCACGGATTTATTAAACCAGATTTATTAAACCAAGGGAGGGTCGATCTACAAACTACCAGGAACTACTTGGCCATAGTAATATAATTACGACCCAACCCTATACTCACGTTACTAATAGACGTCTACGAGACGTCCATCGACAATTTCATGATGGACGATCATTTTAGAACCGTCTTACAATAAAATCGAGTTAATTTCTGATTAGCTCATTCGTTACCATCTTCTCTAATAGACGGCTGCTGGGTTTCTCTTGTGGCAAAAAGCGTTGCCAATACTGCGATGCGACACCTCTCTTCATATTCCCGTTCTTGACTATCTTCTATCTCTTCTTCAGATGATCGACCTTCTCTATTCTGTTGATCTTGATGTAGAAGTAAAGAGTGAACGGCAAGCCAAACCTCATATCGTTTTGTAAATGATATTGCTTTTGCTGTATCTTTTTTTTCAAATGCTAACAGCTGATTTGCGTATCTCGGAAAGACTTTCGAATAATAAACTACAAGCACACCATTTTCAATTAGAGAAGAAGATGCAACAGTATTTATATCTTCCGGCCAACCAAGAGTCGCCCAAAATTCATCCCTTGGCCCATTCACCGATCTAACATCGAAAGGAGGAAGAGTTACGTGTCTATCGCCGGGGCGAGCAGGTGGCACATCTACAATCCGAAACTTTCTTTCATCTGAAAGTGTGGATAGTCCAGGCCTACTAAGCTCTACACGAATCAATCCTCCATCCCCCACTTTTCCGCCCTGAATTCCATCAATTATTATTCTCATACGTCCATCTTTTAATGAGGTTGAACCTTTAAAACTAATTGATTCCCCGGTTACAATTACATTAATATTGGACTTATTACGATCGTAAGGATTATGATGTTGATTGTGCGCATCTGTCTCAATACGAATATATCGACGCTGTTCTGGGTAAAAAGTTATTTCTTTTTCTTCTTTCCAAAGTAGATGAATATATGTTGGAGGTTCATGTAGATCTATAATCTCTGGCTGCGAACGAGGCGTATGGGGATGGGTCGGACGATCAACTTTATTGCCTCGATCTACTAATTCGCCGCCTACTGCCTGGCTAATATCAATTCCATGAATGCGAAGAATTCTTGCAACCTCTTTACGTATCTCTTTTGTAGCTGATTCATCTGTTTCATGCATTCCTTGTAAACGAGCCTCATCATTTAAACGAATTAATATATCATCGGATCGTAAAACCTTAACGATCTCATCCTGAATATGTTGATAGACTACGCCGAAACGTGCCTCTTCTCGGTTAGAAACAAAAAGTGTACGTTTTGCGCTTGGAGCAAGATAATTGCAGTCAATATGACATATAAAGCATTGAGAAAGATATGGAAGTTCAGCATATTTTCTAAGTAACAAACTTGAAAATTCTGCGTGACTTTGGCCGTTTAGAGTAAGAATAAAAGGTTTTTGAGGATTAATAAACGCAGCAGAAGGTCTTTTATTCTTCTGATCGGGTCGTTCTAATACCCAATATTCGACACCTATTCTTCCAAAATCTCCAAGGGAGACATAAAACATTTTAATATTATGTACGAGATCCGGCCTTCTGCGCTTTTCGTCCCCTTCATCTATTGCTCCATTTAAGGCATTGCGAGAACCCTTAATGACCCTGCGGTAATCATGAATCCGATTATCTAACCATATGGGTAAAATAGGATCGAATAAAGTTTGATTAAGTAAACCGTATATGCTGTTTGGGCCAAGAGGAGAAGGATAATTGCTCAAATCGTATCCATAGTGCTTTATTTCAGTACCGATGGGAAATTTTTTAATTGGCAATTTAACTTTAGGTAAACTCCCATCAATCGTTAAATACACATAATGACCAGTTTTATATTCATCTGGAGGTAAATCTAAAAAACAAACCAATGTAAAGCTTGTAGATGGATTGTCGCTAGAACGACTAGCAATTAATGTATATTTACTAACTGCAAAAGTGCTTGATCCACCCTGTCCATAAGTACCCGCCAGATAATGTTTTTGAAGTTTATTATTTTCGTTCAAACTAAGAATTGTTTCAGACATTTTTTCTGGGACCACGCCAATACCGTAATCGCGCACCCCAAGAACACGAGAATCGTTCCCTCCTCCAGGAGAAATTTTAACTATTACTTTATTTGAAAGCTGTCTTCTCTCTTGAATCGTCATTTCACTTAAACCATTTTCTGGAATATTTAACCAAGCGGTAGCAGCCTCTCTAGGAGTTTTACAAACAGGTTGACCGTTATGTTTATCATGTTCACTTTCCAAAATGGCATCGATTCCGTTAGTTATTCTTTCTATTAAAGATCTTCCTGGATCAGCAGAAACTTCAATAATTCCCCTATTACTCTTCTTTCCACCAACAGGTACCCAATCAATATTTCCTTTATGAGTAGATTCAAATTCTCGAAGACACGCCTCTATCTCAGAAACGTCGTCAGTTGATTGAATGGTTTTAAAAAAATCTTCAATTGTCATAAATTATTTTTTATCTTTTTTAAAACGGCCATAAGAAGATCTTACATAATTAACATCAGATTCAATAGATATCCATTGACGTTTTAAATCTTCGGACACCGCACCAGTAGTATTGCTACCAGCAAATGGATCAATAATTAAGTCTTTTGGGTTTGTTAAGAACTTTATGAAAAATTGCGCTAAGCCTAAAGGCATACGGGCCGGATGAGGCCTAAATTTATTCTTTCGACAATAATTTAGATAATCGTCATTTGAAGTAGTATTTGAAAAGGTTAAAACATTCGAAGGAATTGCTCCTTTATTATCTCGAAGGAAAGAAATCTTTCCGATTTTATGTTCGGAAGGCCGCTTCCCAGCATTATATTTTTTAGATGAAAGGAGGTTTATCATCGCATTACTATACTTTTTTAAAATTTTTCTATTGTCAGCTTTCGGATAAGGACCAGGTGACATCCACCATATATGTGTATAAGAATCTTTAACTCGGCAGCGATCAATATTTACCCATTGTGCGGGGCCCGGCAACTTAGACGGATTATAGGAAACAAACTGTTGACACAAATAAAAATTACCACTCTCAAGGAAGGCAAGAAGAGCCTTAAGAGCTAAAGTAGACATTATAGGTTTTCCTGGGTGCCATGCATTTCCCATTTCAATTACAATTGAACCATTCCGCTTTAACAATTTCCTAAAAATTGGGGCGAATTCCGAAAACCACTTTATGTAATCTTCCCCCTGGAGGTTGCCATACTTCTTCTTACGATTTAAGGGAAAAGGTGGAGAAGTAAAAATAAGCTGTGTTTTCTTAATATATTTTTTTATCAAAGGTGACCTAAGAATATTTTCAGCAGAACCAATTAACATAACTCCTCGTTTTGTTTTATATGCTGAACGAAGAGGGAGAGTTTTGATGTTTTTGTTTTTATTATTGAGCATTGTTTTTTACATAATAACTATCCTAATTTTGCCACTTTTGGCTTATTTTGTCTATCTATCAAAAACCCAGTTTACCGATAAAAGCCGATAACTGGGAAATCGTCGCACAATCTATGTTTATAATACGTAAAAGAAAAGGAGCGGCTATACTGCCACTCCTTGCTGTACCAAAATTAATGGTTTTGGATCTGTATCCATGAAATGAATAATGGTTTTGTTTGTTGGTATCCCCTTCTCTTTAAGACGGGCTAAGAGAACAAGGAAGTCCTTATCTGTGTCAACCACCTTTATATCATAAACTGCTACCCACTCATCTGGATATTTCTCTAGTAATTCCTTGCTGTGGTGTTCAAAAAAATCAAAATCTCTACTGTGGCGTGCTAAATCCTCTTGAATCTTTTCTTTCCCGCCCATTTCTTCTGATAACTTGTCTAGCTCTTCTTGACTAAGTTTTCTCACTCCTCCCGATTTTCCATCACTAAAGACCATTTTTTGACCTCCTTTTAATAAACTCTTATCATTCCCTCGGGTACAACATGCTTAATCACTAAGGACGGATTACCCAATAGTTCGTTAACCCTGTTGGCCAATCCCTTGAAGGTTCTGGCGCTAGCTACTAGCTTTCCATTTTGATTAGCGACGAAACCAGGACAAGATACACCCACTTCCTTATCTATCTTCTTTTTCATTTTTCTATTAACCTCCATTTATTTGGCAAATTGCTATCTTCACCCTATCAAGCTTAATAAAAGTGGTCAAGTTCTTCTCTCTGTCTTGTGAGGCGTTAGTGGGGTCTTTGGTCCGACCGTCTATGTTGTCCGATGTAAAGTAAAAAAACCATAGATACATATTATTTATTTTCTCGTTTTGCTCTTGTGCGATCTATTTCTGTAAGACCTTTCTTTCGCAACCTTACGCTTTTAGGTGTTACTTCTAAATATTCGTCTTTATCCATTATCTCTAACCCAGTTTCAATGGTTATGGTTTGCGGAGGCGTAAGATTAATCGCCTCATCGGAACCTGCAGCTCGCGTATTTGTGAGATTCTTTCCCTTAATCGGGTTTACTGTCATTTGCTGGCCTTTTGCTGTATTGCCAATTACCATGCCCTCATACACTTCGGTGTTTGCTTTAATATACAAAGTACCTCTGGTTTGTAGGTTGTCGAGTGCATAGGCCAATACTTTGCCAGTTACCCCGGAGATCATCGACCCAACCTTTCTATGCGCAATTTTTCCCGCGTGTGGGCGGTATCCGACAACCCGGCTTGCTAAAATTCCATTTCCTTTCGTATCTATAATAAATTGGTTTCTGTATCCGAATAAACCGCGGCTTGGGCCTTCAAACCGCATAAAAGAACGGCCTTCTTGTGATTCTATGTGTACTAGTTGCACTCTACGAGAGCTTAATCTTTCAATAACTATTCCCTGAAACTCTTCTGGTACATCTACTATAACTTCTTCAAAGGGTTCTTCCTTTTTGCCGTTAATCTTTTTAATTATAACCTGGGGCTGGGAAACCTGGAGTTCATACCCTTCTCTACGCATGTTTTCAATGAGAATAGCTATATGCAATTCTCCTCTTCCATATACGATAAATTGTTCTGCCGACTGCGTGTCAAAATCTATTTTTAATCCTACGTTTACCTCAAGCTCTTTTTCTAAACGTTCTCTGAGTTGTCGGCTTGTTACAAACTTTCCTTCCCGACCCGCAAACGGAGAGTCGTTTACTAAAAATGTAAGTTCAATAGTGGGTTCGTCTACTGAAATACTTTCGAGCAATGCTTCATCTGCAGATTTTGCCACAGTGTCCCCAATATATACGTCTGGAAGTCCAGCAATTATGGCAATATCGCCAGCCTCAACGGTTTGTGCATCTTTCCTAACAACTCCATTAAATGTAAATAGTTTTGTTACCTTATGGCTTGTAGTTTGCCCAGAACGCTTTTTTACATATAGAGTATCTCCAATATTAACACTTCCGCTATACACGCGAACAATTGCAAGCCGCCCCAAAAAATTGTCATATGCCAAGTTAAAGGGCTGGGCACGAAACGGCTTGTCATTATCTTTCGAAGCTACTGGCACGTACTTTAAAACCATGTCTAATACCGGAGTAATATCTTTTCCTTCGTCAGTAAGCTTGTTTTTTGCAATACCCTCTTTTGCAATAGTATATATCACTGGAAAGTCGAGCTGCTCTTCAGTTGCTCCAAGCTCTACAAATAATTCAAATACCTCGTTATACACACGATCCGGGTTTGCTACCGGCTTATCAATTTTATTAATTACCAGTATGGGTCGCAACCCAAGCTCCAAAGACTTTTTTAACACAAAACGGGTTTGCGGCATTGGGCCTTCTTGCGCATCCACCACCAAGAGAACAGAATCAATAGAGCGTAATACTCTTTCTACCTCAGAACCAAAATCTGCATGTCCCGGCGTATCTACAATGTTAATTTTAGTATCTTTATATAATACGGCAGCGTTCTTTGAATAAATCGTAATTCCACGCTCTTTTTCAAGCGTGTTTGAGTCCATGCTTACTTCACTATCTGTAGCTCCTGTTTGCCGTAAAATAGCATCGGTAAGCTTAGTTTTCCCATGATCTACATGGGCAATAATAGCTATATTTCGAATTTCCATACCTAGTACTTTTTTGGTCCTTTATTGTTTAAACTTCTTGTCTGCATAATTTTTCTTAAGGGGTTTTTCCTGTAATTCCGATCTTTTTCAACAAAAAAAGACCTGTTGGTCTCGTAGATTTTTAAATAAATACTATGAGATTCAATTACCTTTACAGTATATTACAAAACTAATATTTTGTCAATAGACTGATCTCTATATTATCAGACATTAATAGGGGTCTTAGTCCGACCGTCTATGTTGCGGGACGTAAAAGAAAAAACCGCCCATTAGGGGCGGCTTCCTTATTTGTTAATACCGCATAGGAGGGATCTCGTTCAGCTGCTCGCTATCTTTATATAGATCGGGGTCAATTGTTCTTGAAAAACAAGTCCTTTCTGCTTCATGAGCCCAGTTCTGCTGGAATAAATCATAGGGATAAAAAGGCTTCTCACCCCCGTAAGCTGAACCAAAGTCGCTGGTTGATGTTTTGAAGATGGCACATAGTTCAAAAGAAAGTTCATCAATAACAATATATTCGTAAGTCTGATCTGACCCCGGGTCTTTTGGTACAACAAATCCAGAAATATTGTCTTCCAAATTATTAAGGCTCTGGGGAAGAGCTTCTTTTCTTGTCCAATAGTAAATAATCTGGTCCTGCAGCACTTGAAGGTCGCCTATCCTCTGCTCATCAAACCTTCTCTCCCGCTGTTCTGCTGGCGTACCGATAATAAAAAACCCCCAAATAATACTAGCTAACACCACAGAAAAAAGAATCCAGGCAAGTGTTTTTGGAGCTTTAGACTTTAGCTTTTTCCTTCTTAAGTCCCAGACATAATAGCCGAAGACGACTCCTGCTACCAAAAGAACAACAAAAACCTTCAGAAAAAACTGTGTCGTCAGTTCACCACTCAAAAAACTAAAAACAAACATTATCAGATCGACAATAATAGTAACTGCTGAGATGAAAAGAGTAAAATAAATTAGCCATTTTCTCAGTTTCAACTCTCTCCTTTCAGGGTTGTTGGCCAAATCTTTCCCCAAGAGCCACGAAGTAAGAATATATACTGGAATCGCTATGACCAGTATTGAGGTTGACCAACGGACACCATTGGCTATGCTTGTATAGTAAAAGTTGAGAGGATCAGGAAAAAGAGCGCTGATATACTGGATATAAAGCGTGATAAAACTAATAACGCCGAGAAAAAAGGTAAAAATATTTAAAAGATGCAAAAATACATCTTTTGGCGTACTTTTTGCAGTAGTATTGTTCATAGTTCTATTCTACCACACCACGGTAAAGAAATATAAAGGCCTTAGGTCCGACCGTCTATGTTGTGGGACATTGAGTCTGACAAGATGCGTTGAGCAAAATAAAAAAGCTACCCCCCTGATTAAAAAACCAAGGCTGGCCATGAAAAAAATAAAAAGAAAAAGTCCCTAATAAAATCAAGGTTTAATTAGGGACTACGGATAATCAAATTACTGTAATTTTTCGTTAATTTCTTTAGAGGCTTCTACTATCTTTTTTTCTCCTTTCAACACGGCTTCCCTTAAGCTTTCAATACTTGCAGGAAGCATCACTTTCCGACGTTTATCTTTTGATGAAGAAGCAACAAAATTTTTTATCACAATAATTCGACTCTTCTTCTTTATTATTAAAGAATGCTGTGATCTTGGGAGAAAGACGATTAGATCTCCCCATTTTTTTAGAGAGAATATCTTAATTTCATCTTGATTCCACACGAGTGCATCTATGTTTCCATATTGAAGCATAATTGCTTCATAACCAGCGGTATGAATATGTCCTTCTTGAATAGCTGGGTCTAAATACGTGTCATGAATTTGAATAACTCCCTTAATAGAATGTCTTATTCTTTTTTTGATTCCTGTCTCCAATCTTTCTAATCCTTTAAAACTTTGAAAGCCCTGAGTACCAGAAATGTAAACAATATTTTCTCCTTGTATCACGTTTACCTCCTTTTTAAAGTACTTTTTATTTATATTTTTTATCCTTTCTGTTTACATTATACATCTTAAAAAAGCATTTGTCAAGTTCTCCTTTCTATGATGTGAGACGGTTGTAAAGGGTCATACTTCTTCCTCTATAACGGACTCTTCTACGGTTTCTTCGATAAGCTTGATTTCTTCGGTAATCCTCTTGTGTTTCCAGGAACCCCTAAGAAACCATAGCCAGCTGATGATGCAGGCAACCACGGTTGATATGGGAAAGGCCAGCCAGATGCCGGTGTAAGACAAAGAAGTGTGCTGGGATAAAAAATAGGTCAGAGGAAACC
>Ga0268285_1000253_pt1 | contig 33198 bp, 34 predicted proteins | sample saktaG_2_FD_190144 | JGI IMG/M metagenome (GOLD analysis project Ga0268285, IMG submission 190144) | Saline water microbial communities from Sakinaw Lake, British Columbia, Canada - sak_2013_06_06_120m | ecosystem: Environmental > Aquatic > Non-marine Saline and Alkaline > Saline ... | reverse complement strand
ATTCGAAACAATATCAAAATTCAAATTAGCAAATAATCCAAACGGTTCAGCCCGCAGATCCCTGCTGAAAGCTGTTTTGAGCATTTGAATTTCGGTAATTCGGATTTGTTTAGAATTTATGATTTAGGAATTCGTATTTAGTTGTTTTTGCCGGAGGCTAAAAAACAACGCCTCTACTATTGGAGCTACATGCGCGTTTGATGCGAAAATCTACAAAATTGTAGACGCCATTTTTGACGTAAGTCTCTGTCTGGTATGGAATAAAAAATTTTATAAAATTTCCGATTTTAGTTCTCAGCTATCATCGCTTTTGGTCGAAAATTTGCAGATATTTTACCTATTTTAACGCCCAAAAACGCAAAAATGAACCGCAGATGAACGCAGATTTTTGGTTGAAAATCCTGACCGAGCAGTGTAGAGTTGTGATTGGTAAGCGATGAAGCGGAACATCTTGGATCTGTGGTTGTTAGTAATGGCGTTGATATAATACAGCGGCCGTACTCAATTATTGGTGAGTTTGGGACGCATATATCGGTGGGAAATAAGTAATGGTGTCCACGGAATTGTACCCGGAATTGTACATTAGCTTCAAACCAAATGCTGACTTTAATGGCTTCAGAGAACTGATTAATAGGGGCAAGTTAACGAGAACGAGACTCCACACCTTTACGCCTACGCTGGTTTGCTCTCCCCTCTTTTATGCCGCTTCAGTGGTGTATTCGCTTATTGCAGTCCCTCAAGGTTGCAAACGCAAACTGGCACGTAAAATGGTCTCGTTCTCTTTTATTGAAATATTTTGTTGAGCAAACTTCAATGGTGTTTTCGCAATAATATAGTGGAACTTGGAACATTGAAGCTAACAAAGACGCCCCCCATAGTTAGGTATGGCCTCAACTGAGATAACTGAACTGACTTGTAGCCCATTTTCTTGCTAATCCTCTCCCTCATTTTAGCCGATAAAACCAGCAGCGTAGATTTCCTGCATCCTCGATGAGACCACCAGAGTGCTAATTAGAAACTGCTGAAACCGACGATATGGGCTGAGGCCCTCTTGCCTGCATGTTATAAGTCAGGGGGAAACACATGTTGTCTCCACAAGAGAAGAATGAGATTCTTGAAGTTTGGCTCAGAGCCTTCGAAGACCTTAAGAGGCACGGCGTTCCGTACAAGTTCACTCCCCGGCAACTGGCTGGTCTGTATGCAGTTGCCTCTATTTGCTACGACGAGGGCAACCACTGCACAATGATTCCAGACTCTGTATTTGACCATCTCTGTAAATGGCTTCATCGGCACTTTGATGAGTGCGTAGCGGACGGTGCAGACATGCTCGACCGAGACCAGCTTCGTTGCAGTTCGGGTGTCGATACCAGAATATTTGTCAAACCATACCATGATGTCGCTGAAGTACTGCTTGGCCATGCGTGCGGTTGTATGAAATGTAAGTGCGAGGCTCACGGCCCGAAAAGTGATGGACCGCGAGGCGGCAGCATAAACATTCCAATTCCACCTCCAACCCGCGACCCCGACCCTATTCAGCGTGGCTCCGGCTGAGATTATCGATTTGAGGTGTGGTGACCTTTTTTCTGTTCACTGTCCCGAATCTATTAGAAGTAACTGTCTAAAGTCTATTGACCCTTCAATATGTTGGCGGGGGAATTCTGGGAGTACCTTACTTATTTCTCCCTTTCACTGGGTGAATTAAAAGGATCAGGAGCAATTTTGTTCGGGATGGGACAAAAACTGGATTCCCGCCTTCGCGGGAATGACATTGCGGCGCGGGAATGACAATATTAATTCTCTGTGTTCTCTGTACTACAATCATTCAACTTCTTGTTTTTTATGCGTGTTTTTTCGACAAGGCTGACGTAATTATTTAGATAATAAAGAGTTATCCCGGCTTGCCGGGATTCCGAATTTTGCGTTTTACATTTTAATATTTAATTTTCGTTCCGTTAGGCACTCAGTAGCTTCCCCAGATACTACCGGCGAGTTTGAAGATCATAGTGATAAGCAGGAGGCAAATTAACAGATATACGAAGCGGGGGAACCAACGGGTGAACTCGGCGAACCATAATTCCGCCTTTTCGGAATAATTGTTCGCGAGCCGCTTTGAAATATCGTCGAGCCGGCCGGTCTCTTCGCCGGTTTTCCACATCTCCACTACGTCGAACGGAAGCTTCTTTGAAAATCCCTCGGACATCAACTCGCCTGCCCTGACACTTTTCACGGCCGGACGGAACTGATCGGCTATTACGATGTTGCCTGTTACCGAAACCGCCATCTCAACCGATTCACTGTACGGCACACCCGCCTTGCAGAGCATGTGAAAGGCCCAGCAGAAACGGCTGATCTCCAGCTTATGGACGGCTGAGCCCAGAACGGGGATTCGCAGCACGATATTGTCCAGGACTCTTCGGGCTTGGCCCGTTCTGGGCGTTGTGCGGATGATTAAAACAATAATTCCCGCCGGTATCCAGAACAGTAAAAGAATTCCCACCACTTTGAACAGGTAAGACTTTAAATCCAACCCGCCCAGGATGAAACTTGGGAGCGGGAAAACGAACGCGGCGATGGTAAGAACGAAAACGGGCAGGAGCAGTCCTGAGATTAATCTTTTGAGCATCCGGTCGGACATTTCGTGCCATTTGGATAGAAGGGCGATTAAATCCGGAAGATTGCCCGACTTTTCGCCGACCTCGACGAGCATTATATCGACCGGGCCAAAAACCTCGGGATGCAGAATCATTGTTTCAGCCAGCGGATTGCCTTGCGCGACGCCTTCGGCCAGAGTAAGAAAAGCTTTACGCATTCGCGGCTTCAATCCCGGGATGACAGTATTAAGCGAGCGCTGAACCGGCACGCCGGCATCGAGCATATTTGAAAGATTGTGATAAGCAATAGCAAGATTGCCTGACATTGTAAGAATTCCTGCTAAATTTCTTCGAGCATTTTGTAGGCGAACCGGTCGGTCATTCCGGCGATGTAGTCACACACCGCCCGTTGCAGCCCTTGCTGCGGGATGAATCGCTGGAAGTAGCCCGGCATCAGTTCCGGCTCCTTGCAGAGTTTGTCGAAAAGCCGTTCGAGCCAGCCTTTTACTTTTGCCGCTGTTTTAAGGAGTGATTCGTGCAGGTAAAAGTTCTGCAGCAGGAATTTCTCCAGCTCGGCAAGCTCGGCATCGCTTTCGGGCGGCAGCGTAATCAAATTGGTATCCGCGGCGTAGATTTCGTCCAGCGTTGTCGGATTCGTCTGTGTGAGAGACTTTTTGCTTGCTTCGAGGCAGTCGCCGACGAGCTTGTCGATAATCGCTTTGGCCGTCCGTGTTCTGCGGATCGTGAGGTCTCCGATTGCCCCGGCGTTAATTCGGTTCTGCGCCTCGGTGAAAATTTTCACGCTCTTCAATCGCCCGGCGCCGATTAACCTGGCCCTCATACCGTCTTCGAGGTCGTGACAGTTGTAGGCGATGCGGTCGGCGATATCGGCGATTTGCCCTTCGAGCGAGCAGTGTTTCTCGCCGAACGTCTCGTCCTGCGTTTTGTCATAGGGGCTTTGGTGCCTGGCTAAGCCGAGGCGGGTTTCGTACATGAGATTCAGGCCCATGAAGCCGGGGTACGGATGTTCGAGCAAATCGACGATTCGCAGGCTCTGCCGGTTATGCTCGAATCCGCCGGAGCCGGCCATCAGCTCATCGAGCACTTTTTCGCCGGCGTGCCCGAAGGGCGAGTGACCCAGGTCGTGCGCCAGGCATATCGCTTCGGTCAGGCTTTCGTTCAGGCTGAGTTCTTTCGCGATGGTCCGGCCTATCTGTGCGACCTCGATACTGTGGGTCAGGCGCGTGCGGTAGTAGTCGTCCAGGCCGGGGGTGAAGACCTGTGCCTTGCCTTCGAGCCGGCGGAAGGCCGAGCAGTGGATGATGCGGTCGCGGTCGCGTTCAAAGCCCGAGCGGTACGGGTGGGGCTTTTCCGGGAACATCCTGCCCCGGCTGGTTTTTTCAGTAACTGCGTAACCGCTCATTGACTCATTCACTCTTTCACAGGCTCGGCAGGTTCTGTTCTTTGCTTATTTTTTTCAGCAGCATGAGCAGCTCGGTCAGGCTCTGGCTGATGACGTCGGTATCAGCGCATACAGCCATGAAGTTCGTGTCACCGTTCCATCGCGGCACCACGTGAATGTGCATATGTCCCGGCAGTCCCGCGCCTGCGCATCGGCCGAAATTCATGCCGACATTGAAGCCGTGCGGTTTTATTGCCAGTGACAGGGCCTTTTGCAAATCCCTGATTAATTTAATCATTTCCAGCATTTCTTCGTCGCTCGCATCTTCAAGGTCGGGTATGTGCCGTGCCGGTGCTATCAGCAGATGGCCGTTGTTATATGGATAACGATTCAGGATTACGAGGCTCTTATCCGTTCGCCAGAGCACGAGATTCTCGTCGTCATCCTGCGGATGCTTCAGGTTGTGGCAGATAAAACAACCGGTCTTCCCGTCGGCTTCTGTTTTCTTTTTTCCCGCGGCGAGAGGTTTCTCGTCCAGACCCTGTACATATTGAATTCGCCACGGCGCCCACAAGTTCTTATGTTCCATAATTCGTTTCCCGTTTCGCAGTTTGCAAGATGTAATATCTAATCATCGAGGAGGTTCATTGTCAGATTTTGTTTTATTGTTATTTTCGGATTTACGCCGGGGAGAGGCATTAGTAAAGAACTGCTCAATTGCATCTCGTACTGTTGTTTGTATTGCTCGGTTCTGCCGGCATCGATATTGAACAATTCTTCGCCCCTGCCCTGCAAACTAAGGACCTGGTAGTTTCTGTAGAATCCGTAGGCCCCGGCCACCTGGAACGTTCCGGAATAAGGTATCGGCCATTCGCGCGGGGCCGAGTCGGCTATCTTATAAGAGCTTCCTATCACAGCGAGCCGGCCTGTTTCACTCGGGCGGATTTCATCGAGCCTGTAAGTGACATCTCTGGCTTTGCGCATCACCATCGGAGTCGGCACTGACAGTTTCGAGTTCCAGCTTTGCCCGATCGTTGCGCCCCGGGAAGGTTTTTCTATGCTGGAGACGGCGTCCCATAGGAACCACTGCGTGGCAACGACGTCGGCGATCATGTCGGGTTCCTTAATCCTGCCTTGGTTTGTGTTTGCCCGGAACACTTTTTTGCCGATCTCTTTTAGCAACTGGTCTAATTGAGAATAATCCTCTATTTTTCCTGTGGGCCCGACGGCGAGTGTGAAAATCCTGCCGGCGAGAGTTTCCACAGCGTCTCTGCCCGGGCCTTTGCTTCGCGTCACTTTCACCGATTCGCAGACGGCCTTGACGGTTGTAAGGCCGTACGGGTCTATTTCGACTGGTGTGTAAGCCATGATGATTTCCAGCGATTCGGAGGATTTGTCGGAAGCAGGCCTGCCCGGCCGGGATGCCTTTGCCGTCGTGTCCCAGTCGACTGTTATTTCTCGGCGTGAGACGAATTTGTATCGCAAAGTTTCGCCGGCCTGGAAATCCACGGTCAAAAGCTCTCCCGGTTCGCCCGGCAATTTATCTTCCCCGGCTGTCGGCTGACATCCCGCCAGCACGCTCAAAACCAAAGCCGTCAGAATTAATAGCGTGGCCTTCAACTTTGTTCCTTTCAAGTGATTTCGCAGAAGACAAACGGCCGGCCGCGAGCGATAAAGTGATTCTAATCAATTTTTTCGATGCTATAGGAACGAACGGCGGTCATTTTCAGCGCGGCGGGTTGTTCGTTTTCCTTCGGACTCGGATCGACAATAAACCATTCTGTAGTAAGATTTTCGCGATATTCTTCGACTTTACCGCCGGTCAAATCCAGCTTTAGCTGGCCTGTATATGTTTCTTTATTGTCGGACATGTTTGCAAAGAAAGACGCCGACTGTTCTTTGTGCAGTTCCCTGGCGTTTTCGGCTGAGGGTACTGCTTCCATTTGGGCAATCGCAATCCGGCGATTATCCACATCTTTGATTTCTTTTAGCGTATAGATTTTTTCGTACGCTTTTGCACCCATCATACTGAAGGAAAATCTCTTTATACTGCTCCAGTTTTCGCCGGTGAGTATTTGATTTTTATCGGAAGAGGGCAGGGCTGGAATTGTGTGCCGTTCCATGATAGCTCGGAGAGACAGCAGGCTGGCGGCAGTTCTGTCAGCGGAGGAATCGCCTTTGACGGCGGCTCGGGCATCATTTGCGTCGATAAGTTTTAAGACCTGTCCGGAAGAAGTCATCTCTATGGTATAACTTTGCCCGATCAGTTTGCTAAGAGGATTTTGCCGGTCTTCGTGCCTGGAGCTGTCGAAATCCATCGTGATGTCGTTTTTGATTTTTGCCAGATACTTTAGCTGCTTGATTGTAATCTTTGCTACGGCGTTGCCTTTATCATCGGTGCTTTGTATCTGCTGTGTGAAAGTAAATTCGATTTTTCTGCCGGTATGCCCGCCCGTGAAGCCTTTGGGCTTATCCGGACCGGCACCTTCCCATATAACGCTGTTGTCAGTGTCTGTTGTTACTTTATAGGTTGTCGAATCATCGGGGACGAACTTCAACGCTAATTTCACAGTCTGTTCATCGGATTCAACTTCGGCCGGAGTGGTTTTTTGAGGCTCGATTTTGGTCTGAGCTGGTTCCCCGGCATGCTCAGTGCAGCCGGCAGTTAAAAGCAGCACGCAAAGAACAATGTTCGATGCAAAACCCAATACTTTACTCTGCCTCATCATTTATTCTCCTACAAGTTCTCTTTAAGCAACATTTTGTGTCGTAAATATCCACCACATAATTTCGCTCGTCCCCAGGGGGCTCGCCTGTAATTCGACATAGAGACATCATAATAATTTTTCCCGCGTGTGCAAATTAAAGTCTACACACCCTGCCCGGCCGGCCCGGAGAGTTGGGAGCTGAGTTTCTATGGCTCTTTATAAACACAGAAAGATTCCGCCATCATATCGTGTAATGCACGTTTTCTGAAGGTAAATGCAACGACAATGCAGTCGATTAAAATAAGTATATTTACAGGATAACTAATCACAACCAGAAAACTCCCCTGTTGTGCTTCACCGATTTCCATCATTGTTGTGGCGGATTGGAACTCCGGCGACGAAAATAAAATCAATTGGCCCGCCAGGCCGACGCCGGCCGCCAGGAGAAACGGGAAGAACCGAATGTACGCACCGAATAAAGAGAGCTTGTTGCCGTCTTCGCCGATGACTTTAATCTTACAAGACATCTTGCCCAGTGTCGCCCCGAAATACGATTCCATGAAAGGCTTATATATGAGCCCCGGCAGGCCTATCAAAATTAACAAGACCGTGCTTTTGAGTGAGTAGGTATTCCAGACGCTCAGGATTACGATCGGGAGAAATATCAGAGAATCGATAATGTTCGCACCGACCCTGATCCAGAATCCTGCCGGCCGTGAATAACCTTCGATAGCTTCTCCGCAATTGGAACAAAACTCAACCCACTTTTGAAACTCCTGTCCGCATTTTGCGCATTTTCTGGTATCCATGCTTTTTCCTTATCTTAACCGGGTTTCTCATGTACACTTTATTCAGAGCGTTTGTCAGGAGTGAAGAATCTCAGTCGCTCGTTCTAATCCCAGATGCTTCGCTCAGCATGACAACGTAACAATGTCTTTTTATTCTGTTAGGTGCTCTAAGTAACATTTCATGCCGTTCATTATATGTTTTATTCCGCCTGAAACAACCGATTTTTCTTTATCCGGGCTCTATAAAAGGTTAGAATGCGAATTTGAATGTTTTGAATCGACTTGCTAAGCAGTTTTGGAGAAACAAGATTATGAAAAGCGATACAGTCAAAAAAGGTTTCCAGCGGGCGCCGCATCGCGGTCTGCTTCACGCCTGCGGTCTCAATGATGCCGACATTAACAAGCCGTTTATCGGTGTTGCCAACAGCTTCTGTGAAATCGTCCCGGGGCACGTCCACCTCGACAAGGTGGCCCAGGTGGTCAAGGCCGCGATTCGAGGCGCGGGCGGAACCGCTTTTGAATTCAATACTATCGCTATCTGCGATGGAGTCGCTATGGGCCATACGGGTATGAAATATTCGCTGCCCTCGCGGGAGATTATCGCCGATTCGGTCGAGACGATGGTGCGTGCACACTGTTTCGATGCTCTTGTGTGCATTCCCAACTGCGACAAAATCATCCCCGGGATGCTGATGGCAGCGGTCAGGCTGAATATACCGACGATTTTCGTCTCCGGCGGGCCCATGAAAGCGGGCAAAACAAAAGACGGCAAAACCGTCGACCTTATCAGCATATTCGAGGGCGTCGCCGAGTTCAATGCCGGAAAGATAACCGAGGAAGAGCTCAAGGAGCTTGAGATGACCGGCTGTCCGACCCAGGGGAGCTGTTCCGGGATGTTCACGGCCAATTCGATGAACTGTCTTTGCGAGGCGATTGGAATGGCGCTGCCCGGCAACGGCACAATTCTTGCCGTCGATCCGAAACGCCAGCAGCTTTATAAAGCGACGGGCAAACAGATTATGACGCTCATCGAAAAGGACATCAAGCCGCTGGACGTTATCACCGAGAAGTCGCTGGATAACGCCCTTGTTCTGGATATGGCAATGGGCGGCTCGACCAATACCGTCCTGCACAGCCTGGCGGTGGCCAGCGAAGCCGGCGTCAAATACGACCTCGAACGCATCAATGCAATCTCGGCGAAATGCCCGAACATCTGCAAGGTTTCGCCGTCCAGCCAGATTCATATCGAGGACGTGGACGCCGCCGGCGGTATCAGCGCCATTCTAAACGAGGTTAGTAAAGTCCCGAACCTGCTGAATCTCGAATGCCCGACCGTGAGCGGCAAAACGCTCGGCGAAAACATTGCCGGGGCCGAAATCAAAAATACCGAAGTAATCCATACGCTCGATAATGCGTATTCGAAGACCGGCGGTCTGGCCATTCTTACCGGCAATCTCGCGCCCAACGGCGGCGTGGTGAAGTCCGCCGGTGTCGCTCCTGAAATGCGTGTTCATTCCGGCCCGGCGGTTATCTTCGAGAGCCAGGAAGATGCCTGTGACGGTATCCTGGCCGGTAAGGTCAAGGCCGGCGACGTGGTTGTCATCCGCTATGAAGGGCCGAAAGGCGGCCCGGGAATGCAGGAGATGCTCAGTCCCACAAGCTATATAATGGGAGCCGGGTTAGGCGGATCCGTTGCGCTGATTACCGACGGCCGGTTCAGCGGCGGCACAAGAGGAGCCTGCATTGGGCATATCAGCCCCGAAGCGGCTGTCGGCGGCCCCATCGGATTATTAAAAGACGGCGACATTATCGAAATCGATATCCCCGGTAACAAAATAGACGTCAAGCTTTCCGACGCCGAACTGGCGGAGCGCAAGAAAACCTGGACTCCGCCGAAGCCGAAGATCACCGAAGGCTGCCTGGCAAAATACGCCGCAATGGCAACCAGCGCCGACACCGGCGCCGTTCTTAAATGGTAAGATGTTGGCGAAGAAAAAAACTAAATGGTACGTTGCCGGATTGCATTTTGAGTGCCAGGAGTGTGGGGGGTGCTGCTCTGGGCCGGGGGAGGGGTATATCTGGGTGACGAGGCCGGAGATTGAAATCATTACCGATTTTCTGAAAATGGAAATTGGAATGTTCCGGCAGAAATACCTCAAGCGAGTGGGGCTTCGTACGACGATTATCGAACACCGAAAGACCAAAGATTGCATATTCCTGCAGGCCGGGGCCGGCGGCAAACAGTGTATGATTTATTCTGTCCGGCCGAGTCAGTGCCGGAGTTGGCCTTTCTGGACAAGCAACCTGGCGAGCCCGGGTGCCTGGAACAAGGCGGCACAAAATTGTCCCGGCATCAATCGAGGCAGGCTCTACAGCTTCGATGAAATAGAAGAAATCAAGAGGCTCAGAAAATGGTGGCAGGATCCGATGCAACTGGGCGATTACTCGAAAGAGTAGCCGAAGTTTATAAGTGGCTGGACCTGCAATTGTGCCCGGGTTCTGACATAGCCGGGGCGTGCAAGTCCTGCGGCGATTGTTGTGACTTCGAGGGATTCGACCATCGTCTGTTTATTACCCCGCCGGAGTTGATGTACCTGGCTGCGAATCTGGGCGACGAAAAAATCAAGCCGATGCCATCGAGCCGGTGTCCGTACAACATCGATGGTAAATGCACGGTTTATGAATATCGTTTTTCCGGCTGCAGAATCTTTTGCTGCAATGGAGATGCGGATTTCCAGAGCAGATTGAGCGAGGAGGTTCTGGAGAAGCTTAAAGCAATCTGTACGGAATTTCAAATTCCCTATCGCTACGCCGACCTGGCGGCGGCATTAGGTAGTCTCACAAGTGTCTAATATTTGTCAATCGGCAGGGGGATATTGTCCCGCGGATCGCGCAGGTTGATGAATTTTGCCGCGCCTGAAAGCGTGCCGTTCTCTTTATAATAGACGTAGAGCTTCGCCAATTTCTGCTCATCCGTCGATTCCAGATGTTGCTGCCATTTTTCCACCTCGGCGCCCCAGATAATAGAGGTGTTGTCTTTTGTGTAAAGAATAATATGTGCCTGGCGGCTGTTATGCCGGCCGTTGAAATTGCTTACGTCGATGCAGTCGATTTCACGTAGCAGAGGCTTGTCGGGCGTGAGGGACTTGTCCATGTCGTCGAGCCGGTCTAATATTCTTATAGCAGCGGCGAGGTCGTCACGCTGCCAGACTTCGCCCAGGGGCGGTATTTTTGTAATCAGCGGCAGTCCCTTTATCTCGACGATCGGCAGATCCGGCATCTCCATATAATCGAGCACGACCTGCTCGGCGTCAACGTAGAATTTTATCAGGCCCGATTTGACCAGGGCCACGGGTTTTCGCCACAGGGCTTCGACGCGGAGAATATTGTGAGTGGCCCGTACTTTTACTTCATACAGCCAGGGCATCAGCTCCTCTATATTGCGCTGCACGGATAACGCGGCATCATCAAGTCCCAGGCTGCTGCCATCTGCTGTTGCAATTGTGTAGACCTTCTCTTTGAGCTGGTCACTGACCCAGAGGGGGACATCGGCGAGTTCCAGGTCGCCTGCCCCTTGTCGGGCAGGGATGGTCTCTTTTACGTATTTCTCCAGGAACATGAGCCCGATGACGATCCCGCAGAGAACGCAGACGACCGCCAAAACTTTCAGAATAATTATCAGGCTCGGCCCAAACCAGCTTGCCCGTTGTCTTTTCCTTTTTTTGAAGCCGCTGAGCTTGAATGATATTTTTTTGGGCTTGCTCTTTTTTCTTTTTCTACTTACTGCCATGGTTCTGCGTCTTGCCTTATATTTTATGCCCGGCGAGCGATGAATATGCTGCCTCGACAATATTGCTGCACAGATCGCTCATCGAGAGCCCCGCTTTTAATGCTGCCTTGGGCAACAGCGAATGACTTGTAAAGCCCGGGATCGTATTGGCCTCCAGAGCGTAAGCGATTTTTTCGTCGCTCAGGAGGAAATCGACTCTTGCAAAGTGCCGGCAGCCCAGCGCATTGAAGCAATCAACCGCTGCCCGGCTGAGATTTGCCGCTATGGCCGTGTCCGTGATTGTATCGAAGAGGTACTCTGTTTGCTCGTCAACGTATTTTGCGTGGTAGTCGTAGAAGCCGCCTTGTGCCCGGACCTCTATAATCGGCAGGGCCAGGCTATGCAGGATGCCAACCGTCACTTCCGTGCCCGGCACGAATTCTTCGATCATACAATCGCCAAACTCGCTGAATGTTTCCCGGGCGGCGTCGACAGCTTCGTGCGGCGTCGATACGATACTCACGCCGACACTGCTTCCCTGCCTTACGGGCTTTACAACATATTTGTGAGCAAAATCCTGCAACTGTTCTTCAAGCAGGCTGATATCGGTCTCGGGGCCGAACTCAACAGCCGCAGGGGTGGCGACACCGGCTTGCTCAAATAGCTTTTTGCTTGCCATTTTGTCAAATGCCGCTTTGCTTGCTTCTGGCCCGCTGCCGGCATAGGTAAGCGATCGATCCTCGAGTATCTGCTGGAGCTGGCCGTCTTCACCGAATTTGCCGTGCAGTGCCGGAAAGAACACATCGATGCTTTTGTCATTCAATATATCAAGATTGTCCGGCCGAATGTCCGCTGTGGATACTTCGAAGCCGGCTTCTTTTAATGCCTCGGCAACGCATCTGCCGCTCTGAAGGCTGATGTCCCGCTCGAAGCCAATACCGCCGGCAAGAACGGCTACTTTTAGTTTGCTACGTACTATTTCCAATTTAAAATTGCTTCGGCTTACTAATCCCAGATTTCGATTTCAAGTTCCAGTTCGATGTCGAACTGTTCTTTAACTCTCTGTTTTATGGCTTCTATCAGCCTGGTAACATCGCGACTGCTGCATCCGGCTTTGGCGATTATAAAATTAGCGTGTTTCTCGCTGACGACAGCTCCACCAATCTGAAGTCCTTTCAGTCCGGCCCTGTCGATCAAAGCGCCGGCCGAAGCACCTGCCGGATTCTTGAATATACAGCCCGAATTTTTCGTTTTCAGCGGCTGATTGTTCTTTTTATAAATCCAGATTTCTTTGACTGTCCGCATGATTTGCTCCGGATCGGCGGAGTTGAATTTCAGCCGGGCGTTCAGAACAAATTTTGCTGTAATGTTGGTTGTGCGGTAGTCAAATGCCAGTTCCGGTTTGCTCTTTTCAAAGACTTTACCGGCACTATCCATTAGCGTAACAGATTCCACTGCTGCGCCTATGTCTCCGAAATTACCGCCCGCATTCATCTTCACGGCTCCGCCCACCGAGCCTGGTATCCCCGTCAGGGCTTCGATGCCTGAGAGCCCTTTTTCCACACACTTTAGAACCAGCTTGCTCAATTCCGCGCCGGCCCAGGCGGTTACTTCCTGGGCATCATACTTAATTTGTGCAAACTGCTCAGCTTCGAGCTTGATCACTGCTGCCCGCAGACCGTCGTCACCGATAAGAAGATTTGAGCCGAAGCCCATTACGTAGATTCGGATATCATTCTCGTTGCACCGTTTGACTACTTCCTTGAGCTGCTCGGTAGTTTTGGGTCTGATAAAATAATCGGCCGGGCCGCCAAGGCCGTACCATGTTCGTTTGGCCAGCGGATAATCTGTCTCAACGATTTGCTCTAAGCCACTGAAGATACTCATCTGCCACCTTCCAAATATCGCCTGCGCCCATGGTGACCACCAGTTCGCCGGGACCTACGTTGTTCTTTAGATAATCGCAAATCGCTTCAAATTTTTCTATGAATAGCGCCTGCGTTCCATTCGCCTGCATCCTATCGACCAGCATCTGGGCGTTAATTTCCTTCCTGGCCGAATCGGAATCCCGGACAAAATAAATTTCCGGCACAATTGTTACATCGGCAAGCTTAAAGCTTTCTGCGAAATCATCAAGCAAAAACCTTGTTCTGCTGTACTGATGCGGCTGAAAAATACACCAGATTTGTTTCGAAGGATACTTCTGGCGTATTGCCGCGAGCGACGCCCTGATTTCCGTTGGATGGTGGGCGTAGTCGTCGAGAACGGTAATTTGGTCGAATTGGCCCTTGAGCATAAGCCGGCGTTCGATACCGGTAAAGCCCGGCAGTAATTCAAGTGCTCGTTCGGATTCCAGCCCGACGTTTATCGCCATAGCGATGACCGCCAGTGCGTTTAGAATATTGTGCTTGCCGGGCAGCGAGATTCTCGTGTCTCCCAGCAGTTTGTTATTATAATAGACGTCGAAAGCATAGAGCCCGTCATTCAGCGCGATATTCTCGGCATAAAAATTACAATTATTCTCAAGTCCGAAGTTCTCACATCGCAAACCTGCTCCCAGCCGCCGGATAATCTTCGCTACATTCGCATCCTGGCCGTTGGCAATAACAATGCCGCCCGGTTTGGTGCCGAGCGCGAATTCACCGAATGCCTCGACTATCTCATCTTCATCCTTGTAGTAATCCAGGTGGTCCTGCTCGACATTGAGTATGCAGGCGATTTTAGGCTTCAGGTTCAGGAAGCTCCTGTCGTACTCACAGGCTTCGGCCACGAAGTACTTGCTGTCCACGACGCCGGAAGAGCTGTTCAACTGACTGATGTTCGCCCCGATGATAAAGTTTGTGTCCATGCCGGCTTGCTTGAGCAGGTGGATGAGCCACCCGCTGGTTGTGCTCTTGCCGTGGGTGCCGCTGATTGCTATGCCCTCGTAGCGGTTCATCAGCTCCCCCAGCATGTCGGCGTATTTATAGACCTTGCAGCCTCTGGCTCGCGCTTGCTGCAATTCGGGATTATCTTCTTTTATCGCCGCCGAGATAACAACCGCGTCGGTTTCGGAGCTGAGGTTCTCGCTTTTATGGCCGATTTTTATATCGGCCCCTGCCCGGCGAAGATTGTTCACTACCTCGCTTGGCATCTGGTCCGAACCGGTTACGATCGCTTTGTTCTTAATCAGAAGCTGTGCCAGCCCGCTCATTCCGACGCCGCCGGCACCGATAAAGTGAAATCTTACGCCCGCTAAATCCGACATCCTGTCGCTAACTCCCACAGCTCTTTTTTTGTGTATTTCCGGGGCCGTCTGCGGCACCGTTGGGAAAACAATGCAACTTGCAATTTCCGTCTCAATATCTGACTGTCTCAAAGTCCACCTCGACCGTAATAATTCCAATAATATTTCGCCCCGTCTTTAACGCGAGGTCATACCGTTTCCATGGTATCGTCGGTCAGAATCCCAAGCTCAGGTACTCTTATCCCTTCTCTTTCTATCGTCTTGTTTGACGATATCTCAACACTCTTTGGCAGGTATTTATTGCCGCGTTTGATTGTTGAAGAAAAATGCCCGACAGTCAAGCTCAAAAATTAATCCTGGTCGGTGAATCGCCGAATAAGATAGAGACACGATGAATATGCTATTGACCTGCTATCGTTTTGATGGTACTCTACCGTCTGCAAAATTAAGGAAGTTAAAATATGGAATTATCCTGGCCAATGAAGTTGAGAATCGCCGCTGCTGCAGCCATCGGTGTGTTGTTGATAGGTATTTTAGCCTGGCCGCTGGCTGAACCATTCAGCTCGGTTGCAGCTATGGGGCCCGGAGGCGCAGTGGTATTGGTGGGTTTAGCATTTATCGCGGGCTTTATCGGCTATTTTGTTTCCTGGCCGTTTGGACGGGAAATCGGAATTCTGGCGGCCCCGTCCGGCCTGGCAATCTGGGCCGTACGCTCCGGCAGCATGGCCGGTCTGATACAGCTTAATCCAACTGCCGCACAGCGTCAGGAACTTGCTGCGACGCTTAGATTGGAACCGTTTTTCTGGCTGGCTGTTGTTGCTGCCGGCTTTGCCGGGGTGCTGTTAGCACGGAAAATCTGTTCGAGCAAAAAACTGAAGCAGACACAGGAGAAATCTAAATCGGGGCCGGGAAAATATTTGAATGCAATTCTTGCTCTGGTCTGCTCAGGTTTCGTAGCTCAATTTTGTATCAGGATAGTCGCTCAGGATGTCAGAGTACTCGATAGCAACCTGGGCTCGGTCGTCGCCCAACCGGCTGTCGGGCAGGTTGTTTTTGCCGTATTAGTCTCATTTGGGTGTGCCGCGTTCGTCGCAAAGAAATTTTTTAATGTCAGCTATATTTGGCCCTCAATCGCCAGTGCTTTCGTAACTGCTTTTATGGTCACTCTTTACGCCAGAGAAGTGCCGTATCTGGTTCAAAACTGGCCCGCAGCTTTTTTCTCTAATTCGGTTATTTCCGTACTTCCGGTACAAATGGTGACTTTTGGCACATTGGGTTCGATTGCCGGCTACTGGATGGCTATTCGCTATGAATACTGGCGAAAACATGAGATAAAGTAGCATAATAGATCGAATCCGGCAAAATTGACATATCTTTTTTCATGTCTTTTGTTTTACATAAGTGCTTGTACTCAAAGCATATATGCTTCTAAATCGTTAAATTCAGACTTAATTAGTCAAAAAAAGATAAAAGTGGTTGTTTTTGGTCTCGAAATTAGCCGAAATATATTTGTGTCAAAAGTTTGTTGATTGATGCGGTTTTAAGCTAAGTATTTATGAAACAAGAGCAGATAAATATGTTTAAGGAGCAAAAGGACGAACAGTTGACTGGAATTTTCGTAAAATATAATAAGATAAGACCAGTCGACAAAAGGAGTTAACAATGTTGGTTCTAAGCAGACAAAGAGATGAGTCAATTATGATCGGCGACGACGTCGAGATTATAATCGTTGATGTTCGTGGAGATAAGGTTCGTCTTGGTATAACGGCTCCAAAGTGTATACCGGTTCATCGAAGAGAAATATACGACGCAATCCAACGCGAAAAAGCTGAAAAAAAGGAGCTTGAGAAGCAACCCCAGGCCAGGAAAGAGGAAAAAACCGGTCAGCAGCAGGATCAAGAGACTCATCAACAGCCTACAGAGAAACCATAAAAAGCAGCAATAAATCAAACGAAAACAGCCCTCAAGATTTTTTCACGAATACCTTCCCCTTCCTATTTGTATTCGTTCCTTTCATTTTAAAGTGCATCTCGATCATTGATTCGGCGGTGCCGATAATAATACTGGAATTCAACAGCTTTATACCGGATTTCGAATGTCATATTGCGTTGCTGTTAGTTCGCCAGTAAAATGAGATCGCATGGACGATTGAAATTCGGATTCACTTGGAATGCTTGAATTTATTACAGACAGGGATATATACGAGAAGGTGATTTGCGGCCGAATTGGCAAAGCCCGCAGGTATCTCTGGATAGCTACGTCCGATTTGAAGGACCTTTACGTGGATAAGGACGGCGGGATGGTGCCGTTTCTTGAGATCCTTTCCGATTTGATTAAGAGACAGGTAGAGATCAGACTGCTGCACGCCAAAGAGCCGGGGCCGGCTTTTCGAAGGGATTTCGATAAATACCCGAATTTGATAACCGGCATGGAACGAATCTTATGCCCGAGAGTTCATCTCAAAGCTGTGGTCATTGACGGCAGATTTGCTTACACCGGCAGCGCCAATCTCACCGGTGCCGGCATGGGCGCAAAGAGCGAGCACAAAAGAAACTTCGAGTCCGGCATCATTACCGACGATCAAGAAATAGTCGGAAAAGTCATGGAGCAATTCGACAGCATCTGGAGAGGAACCCACTGCCCACTATGCAAAAGAAAAAAATTCTGCGCCGACTATAAAGACATCCTTGCATGAGCATAATTTTGGTTTGAGTTGTTTTCTTTGTTGAGCGGTGACCAGCGCAACAGAGGTAATGCCTCACGAATCAATCGAAACTGAATGTTCGTTGCCCGTTAGGCTTCTTCCCTGAAATTCCGCGCCATAACTTCGCAGCGAGCTTGTGACGAGAGCAAAAAATCAAGATGTATAGTGGATGTTTCTTAAATGATATTCGCTCATATTCGAACTCTGTGTATCCCAACTGCTCTCTGAGCTGACCGACATACAAGTTTCGCAAAACCTCTGCACGGTGTTGGGCAGGAGCTTCATTTAGCAAAGAACGCCAATCAGTACCATACCCGAGACAATGGTCAAGGTTTGAGTTTGGATTATCCAAATAATTGTGTTCCCAATTTCTTAACGCATCGAGGTGGTCAGGAAAAAAGATGATAAGATCTGCCCTTATATTCGATAACACTTTTAAGGTTTCGTAATCGAGATGTAATCCATATGGGTCGAGAAAGGCAAGTGATAAACTTCCTTGTGGAATTTCTTTGACAATTTCAGAAATCTTCTCATTGGCATCGCCGTTAAGGAGTTGCGAATCCGGTCTAATTGCTCCAATCCGAGATTTGAGAGCATCAAATTTACGTTTGTTTTTTTCACATAGGTGCAATCTGTCAAATTTGCGGGGAGCTTTGGCGCCTATCATAGGTGAGCCCCAAACAATTCTCCGAGACGTTCTCAATCGCTCAATTCCTGCGCCTGCGAAGAGATCAATGTAGTGTAAGCCCTGCCATTTCTTGTTGCTCATGGACGTAGTGAATGCATCAATGTATCGAATAAGGAAATAGTGCTTATGCTGTGACCATTCGCCCACACCCACAGTTGGTATATATAGGCCGTCATCCTTGGGCGGAGGTAATTCAAACATAGGTTAATTCCCGTGACTTAAAGGTATCTGGTATCTGGTCCCACGTGCGGCCATCAAGTATTCGACCGGTCTTTTTCTTGTTTATGCCGCCCCATTGTTTGAAGAAGAAGGGAACTCCTGCGACAAGAGATTGATCGCGTATATTGGTAGCCCATTCCGGCTTCATTGGCCTTGCTTTTGGGCCGGATTCGCCGCCGACGATGACCCAGTTAATGCATTCGAGGTCAATATTCGGGATCGGGCCCAAGAGTGGCTCGAATGAAATGAATTTTATAGCTGCGTCAGTTTGCCTGAGGTGGTCTATACGGAATGTACAATCGGTATTCTCAACGGTTACTCCCATCCATACGTTCTCCGGCCATGTGAGCCTGGTGCTGAGTTCGAGCAGACGCTCAGAGCGTTTTGTTAGTATCTGGAATCGGTGCTGGGATGCACGGTGCATAATATCAAAAACTTTCGCTATGAAATCGAAAGGAACATCTTTGTGAAAAAGATCACTCATTGAGTTGACAAAAATTGCCCTGGGCTGTTTCCAGCGTAATGGAATTTCAAGAGCGTGTTCGTGAAGGGTAACCTGGAAGCCATTGGCGTAGTTGGGACTTCCTGCAGCTTTTAGACGTAAGGCCATCCGTTCGGCGTAACAGTTCTTGCAGCCATCGCTGATTTTTGTACATCCGGTGACAGGATTCCAGGTCGATTCAGTCCATTCGATTTTAGATTTTTGAGCCATGTTGCCTCCACAGAAAATAAATCATAAATTAAGAATACTCCTCGAAAACGGGAAGTCAACGGATTTATGAACCTATTATTCTAATAAAGCATGTGGCGTCGGGCACTTTTGAGATTGTCGGCAGGGTGGTAGAGCTTTATACTTTGTTCTATGCTAAAAAAGGTATTGTCATTTTATACGAAATATTTTGCGGTTTGGGTGGTTTTGTTTGGGGTGGCGGCGTATTTTTGGCCGGGGCCGTTTGTGGCTTTGAAGGGCTACATGGACTGGTTCTTTGCGCTGACTATGTTCGGGATCGGGGTGGTGCTGCAGGTCGAGGATTTTAAGCGAATCGCGCAAAGACCGCTTATCGTTTTAGTCGGCTCGGCGGCGCAGTTCAGTCTTATGCCGGTGGGGGCGTTTCTTCTGTCGAAGCTGTTTAACCTGCCGCCGGAGATTGCGGTTGGATTGATACTGACCGGCTCGGCGCCGGGTGCTATGGCGAGCAATGTGATGAGTTACATCGCGAAGGCGGATACGGCGTATTCTGTATCACTTACGACGGTCTCGACGCTGTTGTGTCCGGTATTGACGCCGGGCCTTACGTTTCTTCTGGCAGGATCGAAGCTGGAAGTGCCGTTCACGGATATGATGGTCAGTGTTCTAAAGATGGTGATAGTGCCGTTATTCGTCGGATTCGGGGTGAGGCATTATTTCAAGAGCAAGGTCGAGAAGATTCTGCCGGTTTTCCCGGCGATATCGGTAACGTTCATCATATTCATCTGCTCGCTTGTGATAGCTCTTAACAAGTCCTATCTCGCCCAGGTTACGGCGGTTATCGTGGCCGCTGGGGTCGTTTTGAACGTTTATGGAATGCTGGCAGGCTATGGCGTCGGGTCGGTTTTTCGAATGGAGATGCCCAGACGGCGGACTCTTGCGATCGAGATTGGGATGCAGAACGCCGGCCTGGGGACGGTTCTGGCATTGAAGCATTTTAGCGAGAAAACGGCCATGCCGGCGGCGATATTCGTATTCATCTGCATTATCACAGCTTCGGTTATGGCGGCAGTATGGCAGCGAACATCTCCGGATAAGACTCGTAGCTGAATATTGAATGGCGAAAAATATTGATAAGAGCGTTGTATTTTGGTGTTAGAGACGCTATAATGTGCCGATAGTGGTTTTCCGAGAAGTTTGATGGGCAGTGAAGGTTCGGCTGCCCTTAAGTTTGGGTATAAGATTTGGGAGCATGTAGTCATGAGTTGTAATCTTGCGATAGCAGGAGTGACCGGCGCGGTTGGTCAGGAATTTCTAAAAATTCTCGAAGAGCGGGATTTTCCGTTCGATTCGTTGAAAATGCTTGCGAGCATTCGGTCGGCCGGCAAGAAAATCGAATTTAAGGGCAAGACTTACATCGTTGAAGAATTGACGAAGAAAAGTTTCACCCGGGTTGATATCGCTTTATTCAGTGCCGGGGCGTCTCGCAGCAAAGAATTTGCCCCGCCTGCGGTCGAGGCCGGTGCGGTTGTTGTGGATAACTCTTCGGCCTATCGAATGGATCCGGAAGTTCCGCTGGTAATCCCGGAAATTAATCCGCAGGCAATCGCGGCCAATAAGGGTATCATTGCGAATCCTAACTGCTCGACAATTATCGGGATTGTGCCGGTCTGGCCGCTGCATAAGGCAAATCCTGTCAAACGGATGGTTATCAGCACTTATCAAGCCGCCAGCGGGGCGGGTCAGTCGGCAATGCTGGAGTTGGAGGAGCAGACGCGAGAGATTCTGGCCGGGAAAGAGCCGACCTGCAAGGCGTTCCCGTATCAGATTGCATTCAACGCCTTCAGCCATAATTCTGATCTTGCGCCGAACGGGTATAATCTGGAAGAGATCAAAATGGTCAACGAGACCAGAAAGATCTTCGACTGTCCCGAGATTGCGGTGACCTGTACGTGCATTCGTATTCCCGTTTTCCGAGCTCACTGCGAGAGCATTAACCTGGAGTTTACCGATCCGATTACGCCGGACCAGGTAAGAGACCTTTTGGGCACCGCTATGGGCGTATCGGTATTGGACGACCGCGAGCATAACCGCTTCCCGATGCCGATTGACGCTTCCGGCAAAGATGATATTCTGGTCGGGCGGATCCGCCAGGATGAATCAATCCCTGAGAACCGAGGCATAAATATCTGGGTGGCCGGTGACCAGTTGCGAAAAGGTGCGGCTCTTAACGCTGTTCAAATCGCTGAAAAATTGCTTTAGAATAGAACCCAGAAGTCAGTAGCCATGAGTCAGAATGAGGCAAGCGGCGAGGCACTTTCAAGATTTAATCGTCTGGCAAAAAGCCCATAAGTTTGTCCTTGCTGTTTATAACCGTACCATTAAGAAATCGAACACTGGATAAATCATTCTGAATTCTGGATTCTGACTCCTGTATTCTTGAGAAAATGTCTATTCGCAAGATAAAACTCACCGTGCAGTACGATGGCAGCCGGTACTCCGGCTGGCAAATACAACCGGGCAAGAGAACCATCCAGGGTGAGCTTGTCGAGGCCCTTTCGAATCTCGTCGGAGTCAGAACTCACGTCCACGGCGCCAGCCGGACCGATGCCGGCGTCAGCGCCCTGGGGCAGGTTGCCCTGTTCGAGATCGAATCGCCTATACCCACGAAGAACTTTGCCGATGCGATCAACGACCGGCTCCCTCGCGAAATAGTGGTGACGTCCGCCGAAGAAGTACCGAATGGGTTCGACTTGTTCGGCGGTGTTAAGAATAAGCTCTACCGTTATACGATTTACACGGGTCGAAACCGGCCCGTGCTCCGGCTGAATCAGTGCTGGCACTTATCGAAGACACTTAACGTCCCGGCGATGAACAGGGCAGCTCAACTGCTCGTTGGAACAAAGGATTTCAAATCCTTTGCCTCCGCGGCAGACCGGCGGGAAAGTTCCGTCCGGACAATTTTCCGCTGTGACGTCACGGCCGAGGACAAGTGGATATATGTTAATGTCGAAGGCGACGGTTTCCTGTATAATATGGTCAGAAATATCGTCGGCACTCTTGTCGAAGTCGGTTTAGGCAGATGGAAGCCCGAAAAAATGAATCAAATACTCGAAGCCAAAAACCGAACCACAGCCGGCCGGCTCGCCCCGCCGCAGGGATTGTGCCTGATGTGGATTCAATATTAAGAACCATATCGGAGGTTAAAAAGAAATGATTCTCGGATGTATCTTTTCATTTATGAAGCCCGAATATATTTTTACTACCATCACAATAATAATTGGCCTTTTCGTCGCATTCACTGCTTACAACCAATATCGATTAAGCAAGGAGAAATTCAAGCTTGATATGTTCGATAAACGTTATGGTGTTTATAAGAATACTCTGGATTTTCTCATAAAAATTAGAGATACCAGGAAGATAGAAATGGAGGACATCTTTGAGTTCAAAGCGGGCACTCAAGATTCTGTATTTCTTTTCAAAGAGGATATTCCGGATTATCTTAAAAATATTAACAAAAAGGCATTTGAACTTTTGGGAATTCATGAGAGTTTAGATGGTGTTCCAAAAGGTGAAGAACGTTCGAAGATGTGTAGGAAGCAAACTGATCTCTCCCATTGGCTCACTAGTCAGTTGCCCGAATTAAAAAATAAGTTTGCTCCTTATTTGAAGTTCAAAACGTGGAAATAATTTATAAATCTTTGTGAACTCTGCGTTCTCTGTGTAAACAGAAAATGAAAATCGTCCACATAATAACAAGATTGATTTTAGGTGGTGCGCAGGAGAATACACTTATCACGTGTAAAGTCCTGGCGCAGCGGGGGCATGATGTCACTCTGGTGACCGGGCCGGCGCTGGGGCCGGAGGGTGAGCTTTTCAACCAGGCACAGGGGCAGGGCTACAAAGTTGTGGTTATCGACAGGCTTCGCCGCCCAATCAATCCTTTTAACGATGCGGTCAGCTACTTCCAGATAAAGAAGCTGCTTCGGCAGTTGCAGCCGGATATCGTTCATACTCATTCCGCCAAGGCGGGGATATTGGGCCGGTTCGCGGGATATAAACTCAAAACTCAAAATTCAAAAGTTAAAATTGTCCATACGATACACGGACTTGCTTTTCATCCATATCAGAGCGGAGCTTTGAATAAGTTTTATATCGCCGTAGAGAAGTCGGCCGCCAAGAGGACGGATTTTTTTATCAGTGTCGCCGATGCCATGACGGCCCAATCGACCGCGGTGGGGATAGGCAGGCCCGAACAGTACGTCACGGCGTATTCTGCCATTGACGAGGATGATTTCCTGGAGCCTATTTCACAGGAGCGAAGAAAAGATTTTCGCCGAAAGTACGGAATCGCTGAAGATGCGGTTGTGCTTGTCACCGTTGCCCGGCTGTTTATGCTCAAGGGGCATGAATATATTATTGAGTCTGCTAAAGAGCTTTCGAAGCGGTTCGATAATTGCGTCTGGCTCTTCGTTGGTGACGGTAATCTTTCAGAGCATTACAAACAGCAGGCCCGCGAGTTGGGATTGGCCGATAGGATCAAATTCACGGGACTTTTGCCGCCGAGCCAAATCCCGCTTGCCATACAATCATCGGACATGCTTGTCCACTGCTCGCTCAGAGAAGGTCTCGCACGGACGCTGCCGCAGGCGATGCTGTGCGGCAGGCCGGTCATCTCCTTTGATGTGGATGGCGCTAGAGAAGTGGTGAATGAAAAAACCGGGCGGCTCATCGAGCCGAAGAATGTCGAGCAATTAATCAGAGCCTGTGCCGAGTTGATAGAAGATGCGGATTTGAGAAAAAAGCTTGGCCAGCAGGGCAGGGAATCGGTAAAAAAGAAGTTCGCCCCGGATACGATGGTCGATACCATCGAAGCGGTCTATGAAAAACTGCTACGGGAGTGAGTAGCAAAGATTGCCCGGGAGAAAGCAGGGAATTACCTGCACACTGCTGCCCCGGAAGCGATCCTGGCGCAGGATTATTCAGCAGGCAGAAGGAGAAATACGAGCTATGAAAAGTTATAGAAAAGAGCTTTGGTTCAATACTTCAAGCAGGCGAGAATTTATTAATATCACGCCGGAGGTTGAAGAGGTCTTAAGAGAAAGCGGCATCGAGGAAGGATTTTTGCTCTGTAATGCGATGCATATAACCGCCAGCGTTTTTATCAATGACGACGAGTCGGGGCTTCATAATGATTTTGAAGTCTGGCTGGAAAAATTAGCACCGGAAAAGCCTCATTCGCAGTATCAGCACAACGGTTTCGAGGACAACGCCGACGCCCACCTCAAGCGCAGCGTCATGGGCAGAGAGGTGGTTGCGGCCGTAACCGGCGGCAAACTCGATTTCGGCCCATGGGAGCAGATATTTTACGGCGAATTCGACGGCAAAAGAAAAAAAAGAGTCCTGGTAAAAATCATTGGCGAATAAGTTGGTGACATCATGGCATTGCTGCTTTTTTTAGTTCAGGTTTTTTTGATATCGCTTTCGGGAGTGATGGCGCCGGGGCCGGTAACGGCCGCGGCGATCGGGATGGGCGCGCGCTCGCGATACGCCGGCATGCTCCTGGCCATCGGCCACGGCATTGTCGAATTTCCATTGATGGTCTTGATTGTTTTGGGGATGGGTCGAATTCTAAAGCTGCCGACGGCACAAATTGTAATCGGTCTGGCTGGCGGGGCGTTTCTGTTGATGATGGCAATCGGGATGCTGAAGAGCTTGCGTTCGGCCGAAATACAGGAAACTAAAATCGCAAAAAGCGCGCCGATGCTGGCAGGGATAATACTGTCGGCGGGTAATCCGTACTTTCTGTTCTGGTGGGCTACCGTCGGACTGGCCCTTGCGACTACCGCGACCGGCATGGGGATATGGGCTTTTGCATTATTTGCCGTAGTTCACTGGCTGTGTGATTTTATCTGGCTGAGCGCCTTGTCGTGGGCGAGTTTCAAAGGCACCGGCCTGTTCGGGCCCCGCAGCCAGCGATTCGTGCTGATGATCTGTGCCGTAGCACTGTTTTTCTTCGGCTTGTTCTTTATTTACAAAGCTTCGGCTGCACTAATCTTAAGCTTTTCAGGCGGTTGAGTCCTGTGTGTCATTGTCCGAAGCCGCATTATCCTGCTTAGGATTTAAGATTTGCTTTAGAGTATACCGTGCCAGGGCGCTTTGTTGGGATTGGGCTATTTGCTGCAAGCTGTCCGCCTGGTCGGTTCCAGGTTGTGCAAAGCCAGTGGCAGCTATAGCTTCGGTAATGTCGGATAGTTTGATATTTGCCGGGTCTCTGGCCGGCAGGAAACCTGTCACAGGCTCGGATGTTCTGACTATGAGCCTGCTGTTGACAAGATGGTCGAGAATTTTCTGCCCGAACTCGGCGGGAAGATTTAACTTGCGGCATAAGTACTCGGACGGGACCGGGGCCTGGTTCGCCTGGAAAGCGGCGGCAATCTCTCTGACAATGTTGATTATGGTAAGGTCATTGGCTATGAAATATTCCTCGGTTTTTTTTGCGGCGGCGATCTCGGCGGCGTCGAGACTCTTGAGGTGCTGAGTGGTAAACGTCAACTGCAAACCGAACAGTACGATGAGCCATGTGATATATATCCAGAGGACACCGAGCGGAACGAGCCCGACGACACCGTATATCTTGCTGTAGGGGATGAATCCGGTGACGTATTGGCTGAATCCCCACTTTGCAACGGTCCAAACCAGAGCGGCGACAGCGGCCCCCCAGATGGCGGCTTTTGCCTTGACCTTGGTGTTGGGCATGACGAAATAGAGCAAAAACAGAACAACCGTGGCCACTATATAGGACATGAGCAGCGGCCCGATGCGCGAGAAAGACAGAATCGTTTTTTGAAAGTCGCCTACGCGCTCGTATCGGGTGCTGATGTACACACCGAGACCGATAAGCAGGGGCCCGAGCGTGAGTATCGCCCAGTAGTTGATAATCCGCTGCAGAAAGTTCCTGCCCCTGGTAACGTGCCAGATGTTATTAAAGGCATTTTCAATTTTCGAGATTAGTGCCAGCGCTGCCCAGATGACAATGACTGCGCTGATGAAGGTCAGAGAGCCTTTGTTCAATCCTTCGAAGAATTGCTGAACGATTGCGTCGATGTGGTTGGTAAGCAGAACTTCCTGTCCATCGTTGGTTGAATACCTGATTTCCTGCAATTCGAGATAGTCGTACACGAGGATTTTGACGTTTTGTCCGACGTCCTCGGCCGAGAGAGATTGAAACAGCATAAGGATTACTATAGCCAGCGGGACGATCCCGAAAATCGTATAATATGACAGGGCGGCGGCCTGCTGGCCGGAACGGTTTATCTCCAGGATTTTGGCGCAGTGCGACCAGAGCTTGATTTGAAAAACCACGAAGCGACTGGCTTTTCCGAGCTGTGCAGTGGGTGTAGTCAAAAGGTTCTTAAGCGTCAGCATCTCTGTTCCCTTTCAATCGCAGGGTGCGTTTGCCGGTTCGGGCGAAGTCCTGCATAGTGGGATTGCAGACCGAATAAAGTTTTTTTGCCGGCTTGCCGGCGACAAAACCGGTTGCTTTGTGTTACTTGAATATGTCTCCAAGACCCCTTCGCAACTGTTCCTCTAATTGTCCCTTTAATTGTAATTCGATGAGTTTGGCCGTATCGAGCTGGGGCTTATCGACCGTGCCCTTGAGCGGCAGCGTAATCCTTGCGCCGGATGTTTCTCTGCCAAGCTTCACTGTTTGACCTGCGGTAGTATAAGGCAATGTCACGGTCATATCCAGACTCTTATCCAGGCCGATTGCTCCTTTGAAATTAATTGGGTTATCGCCCACGTCTATTTGCATATCGTCGTATCGCAGAACACCCTTTTGCAGAACCAGTTTAGTCGGGTGAATGGTCAAGACCGTACCGCTGGCACTGCCGCCGGCTACAGCAAGAATCTGCCCCAGCAAATCCGAGGCCTGCAATTTTAATTCACTGATCGATATCGTGCCGATTACGACCGTGTCGTTCTTCGCTTCGGCGCTGAGCGGTATGGCCAGTTGCTCACAATTGAAGTTTGCAATGCCGCTGACATTGACGGCGTCACCGAAAATGGGATTGACGTATTTCAAAAGTTTCTTTGTTGTCGCATCGTTGACTTTAATATCCTTTACTATCTGCATCGGTTTGGCGGCTTTGAAGAGAGCGGGTTTTAGTTTGAAATCCGCACCGCCGGCAAAGTTGAACTGTCCCTCGTTGACGGTCGTCGTAAACGGTGCGATGTTCAGCAAGCCGTTCTGCACCTGGACGTTGACATCGGTGGGACCGAAATCAAGCCCCATGTAACCGGCCTTTTCGAAGCCTACATTCGCTTTGGCATTGAGATTGGACATTAGTTTGTCCGTTTGGTCGGCCGGGTATTCGCTGAAAAAACTGACGGCGTCTTTTCTTTTGCCCTGAAGTGACAAGTCCTCCGGCAGATAAGGTGCCGCCACGGCGCTAACAGCCGACCAGTCATATTCACAATCGGCCTGTCCCTGCAACGTGGTCTTGCCGTCTTTGGTGACCTGGCTGAATTGGCCCTTGGTGATTTTTATTTGCGGGCTTTCGAGCTGCAGGGTTTTGACGTTAATCGCTTTTTGTTCGGGATCGATCTCGGCTTCGAAGGCGAGCGTCACTTCGTTCGGCTCGAAGGGTTTCTTGCCGGGCGAGCTGAGCTTCAGGCCTTTAATTTTTGTCGAGTCGGTTGAGATTTTATAGGTTTTCTTTTCCGAGCTGACGGAGATTGTTGATTCGGCGATGCCGGCCAGTTGCATGTCCTTGGGAAAAGAAGCGAACATAACGGCGAACGGCCGAACTTTCTCGAAGTTGACGTTATTTGCAGATATCGACAGGCTTAATGGCGTCGCCGGCTCGGCACCCAGCGGAACAATGCCGTTTTTTACGCTGAACCGGCCCAGGCTCGCATTGGCAATTACCGAGTCGACGGCCACAAGGTTCTTCTTCCTGTCCATATTTACGGCGAAATCTATGTTCGCCAACGGCTCGGAAGCCCTGAGTCCTTCCTGCGAACTCAGGAGAAGATTTTTAACTGTCCCTGAGCCGGAAGCGGCAATTCTATTTTCTTCGATAGAAATCTGCCCTGCTTCCTGAAGCACTCCGGACATCTGGTATTGGCCGATATTGATGAACTGCCCTAATTCCGCCTGCAGTTTTGCCAGGTCCGCTTCGGCACTGTATTTCACCAATTTGGTGCTGCCTGCGCAATTGATTTTGGCAAAAGAAGCTGAGACGTCGACTTTGTCGAAGTTTATGCCGGCTTTATCCGATGAAATTTGCGCTTCAGCCTCGATAGGTTGGGACATCGCGATTTTCTTGCCTTCGACGGTGCCCTCCAGGGCGGTGATAGTTGCGTTGGCCTGGATTTGTTTTTGGCCGCCGGCTTTGGGGGAAGTCTCGACATTTCCGTTCAACTGTCCCGAAGTTAGCTGTATGCCTTCTTTGAGTCCAAGAGTTTTGGGCATTTGGGATGAGACTGCGGCTAAATCGCAGTTGAATTTGCCTTTCAAGTTGTAATTTGACTTAGGACCAAGCAGGTCATCCAGAGACTTAAATGTAGTAGGGACAATCCCGCTGGCCGTGACGGAAGCCCAATCGCTCTTTAGCTGCAGGTTGTCGATATTTATCGATTCCTTTTGCTGGTTCAGCTTTACGTTAATATCCAGGCTGTTGGTTTGTAATCTGTCACCTTTTAGCACGGCCCCAGTTACCAGCAGATTCTTTGCTTTTAGTCCGGCGTTAATATCTCCGACCTGGCCGTCTTTGATTTGACCGGTTGCGTGAGCTCCGACGAGCCCTTCGGCCTGGATATCGACTCCGGCCAAAGCTAAGATCGGCCCCAGAGATTCGAGGTACAGATCGTTCACATCGACAGTCAAATCGCCGCTCGTACCCTTGAGGCTCCATCCGGTTTGCTGCTTCGGAGTAATTGTGCCGGCGACTTTAATCTCAGAGGTTTTGCCCGCCTGGGCTACTGCCATTGTCAGATCGAAATTTGATTGCTGTCCGAGCGGCTGCAAGTTGATTTTTGAGTTTATCCGCAACAGCTCGACCGTTCCGGATTTCGGATCGGTGACTTTAACATTGCCGTCATTGAGGATAAGCTCCATTCTTTTTACCGGCAATACGATTGGTTTCATTCCTTCGCCGGCCGGCCGTTTTGGACTGGAACTTTTGGCCTTTTGCTCCTTTAAGTCTTTAAGATTGATCTGGACGTTCGGCGTGTCAATCAAGGTTTGACCGAAGGATAAATTGCCGGTTAAAATGGAGCCGTAATGTGGTTTTGTGGCGATTTCCTTGACCTGGACGGAGATTTGGCCGGCATTGTCCTTAAAGCTGAAATCTGCAACCTTAATGCCCTTCAGCCAGCCCATCGAGAGATCGGCAAAGTTAGTTTTGCCGGCAATTGAACCGTTGATTTTGGCTAATATTATCTGACGGCCCTTCCCGGATGAGACGATTGCGGGTACAAGCAAGAGTACGAACACAATCAGAATCACTAACAGTGCCATTGCCAGCTTGAGCAGCCTTCTGCCGGTCTTTTTTTGTGGCTTGATTTTTGTTTTGTTTTCTGCTCGCATCGCTTTGACCTCCAAAATTAAGTCAGTGAATATTAGCACAAAAGCATAAGGGCAAAAGACGCCTGACTTGTGTCTTGTGAACTTATGATTTGTGCGTTTGTTGACAAAATCAATCGAGCAATATTTCGTCCGACTTGTTTTTAATCAGCCCGTCAACTTTGTCGGTGTACTGCTTGGTAATGTCATCGACTTGTTTCTTGGCTTTTTCGAGGTCATCTTCAGTGATGAGTTTGTCTTTTTGCTGCTTTTCGAGATGCTTGATTGCGTCTCTTCGTATATTGCGAATACCAACCTTTGTCTGTTCGCCGGTCTGTTTGGCCTGCTGAACGAGCTGTTTTCTTCTTTCCTCGCTTAGTGCCGGGATATTAAGTCTGATTATTTTTCCATCTATAATCGGCGCGATGCTCAGGTCGCTGGCCTTGATTGCTTTTTCGATTTCTTTAATCGAGGCGGGATCGAACGGCTTAATCACAATCATATCCATTTGAGGCGTTGCCAGGGTTGCCATCTGCTTCAATGGCGTAGGCGTCCCGTAAAAATCAGCCCTGATGTTTTCGACCAGTCCTGTTGCGGCTCTACCGCTGCGGACAGCTTTTAGCTCGTCCTTCAGGACTTCGTCGGCTTTTTTCATTTTGGATTCGGTGTCCGAGACTATTGATTTGGTAGGCATCTTCAACCTCAATTCATTACTATTTTGGTACCAACTTGCTCGCCACAAAGAGCCTTCGTTATGTTGCCCTTCTCGAAAATATTCAAAACAATAATCGGGATATTGTTGTCCCGGCAAAGACTTATCGCTGCATGATCCATTATTCTAAGTTTCTTTGTCAGCACCTGGTCATAAGATAATTTCTCAAAGAGCCGTGCGTCCGGATTTTTTTGGGGGTCATCACTGTAAACTCCCTGAACTTTTGTTGCTTTTATAAGCAGGTCTACGTCAAGTTCCGAAGCCCTCAGAGCTGCGCATGTATCGGTAGTAAAGAAAGGATTTCCTGTTCCGCCCGCTAATATCGCAACCCTTCCACGTTCGAGGTGTCGAATGGCCCTTCTGCGAATAAAGCCCTCACACATCGCTGGGACGTCTATTGCGCTGAGGACCCTCGTTTCCTGGCCGAGCTTCTCAAGCGTTTCCTGGAGCGCACAGGCATTGATAATCGTAGCCAACATCCCCATATAGTCCGCGGTATTCCTGGGTATATGGCTGGTCTCAGAGAAGCTTTGCCCCCTTAGAAAATTACCTGCTCCGACCACAATCGCAACCTGCGGCCCAAGTTTGCAAATCTCAGCGATTCTCTCTGCAATTGACTGAAGCGCAGCACCATCGATCCCGAACTGACCCGCTTTGCAAAAACTTTCGCCCGAAAGCTTCAACAGAATGCGATGATAATTGCTCTGAGCCATTTTTATATCTCGTGAAGGGCATCTCGCGTCTCGTTTCACGAGGCATCCCTGTTATCCGACTTCAAATCGGACGAATCTTTTTATTTTTGCCTCACCGCCGGCTTGTTTTGCCGCTTCAGCAAGGACCTGCTCGACGGACTTACTGTCGTCTTTGACGAAAGGCTGCTGCAGAAGGCAGTTCTCAGCAAAGAATTTCTTTATTTTGCCTTCGACAATTTTATCTATGATATTCGCCGGCTTGTTCTTAACCTGCTCGGCGAAAATGGCCTTTTCCCGCTCGATCGTTTCAGGATTAATCTGGTCTTTATCAAGCGCCAGGGGCTTGGTTGCGGTTATGTGCATAGCTATGTCTGAGGCGGTTTGCTTTAGTACGTCTCCGGCTGCGATGGCTTCGTCGCTGGTCTCAAACTGGACCATTGTGCCGACTTTTTCATTGAAGTGAATATAAGTGCTAATCAGTCCCGGGCCATCGAGCTTGAATTTGGCGTAGTCTCCAACCTGGGTTTTCTCGCCGGTTTTACTGACTAATTCGGTCATAATATCACCAAATTTTCTGCCGTCGGCAGAGGTCTCAAGAACATTCTCAATACCTTCGTCGGCCGGGCAGGCCAGGGCTACGTCGGCCAGAATTTGTGCCGTCGCCACAAAATCGTCGCTCTTGGCTACAAAATCCGTCTCGCAGCAAAGCGTTGCCAGGGCCGCCGTCTTACTGTCGGGGCTGATTTTGCTTACGATCAGTCCTTCGGAAGTGTCTCGACCGGCACGCTTTGCCAGGGTCGCGAGGCCTTTTTTTCTCAGCAAATCTATTGCTTTCTCGACATCACCATCCGTGTCCTGAAGGGCTCTTTTACAGTCCATCATTCCCTGCCCGCTCATCTTCCGCAGTTTCATAACCATCGCTGCTGAAATCTCAGCCATCTTAAAAACTCCTATTCTCTTGTGCTTCGTGGATTGTTACTCGTATTATGCTAACCGGCGGTAGAACCGCCGGCTAAATACCTAAGGACTATCTACTATTGGCTATTTGCCTTTTTACCCGGGTTCCTGCTGCTCGGCGGCTTGACTTTCTTGCGAAGGTGCGTCTGCAATCTGTACAGGGCTTTGCTCAATATCGCTCGTTGCTTGAGGTTTTTCTTCACTGGCGCGGGTCAGTGCCGGTCTCTTTGGACGGACGCGTCTCGGTCGTTGCGGTAATTCCTGATGAACTGCAGTCATCGTTTTGCCAATTGCTACAGCATCAGCCAGTTCGTTGAGTATCAGATCGACTGCTCTGATCGAATCATCGTTTGCTGGAATCGCCACATCCACCGTGTCAGGATCCGAATCGGTATCGAGAAGTCCTATGGTAGCAATCTCCAGCTTTTTGGCCTCCCGAAGAGCAAGATATTCCTTCTTCGCATCAACTACGACAACGGCACCCGGCAAACGGGACATATTCCGAACGCCCTGCAGATTAGCTTTAATCTTTCGCATTTCGCGTTTTAGCCTCGATGCCTGCTTTTTGCTCTCACTATCCAGCGTTCCATCTTCGACCATGGCTTCCAGCTGCTCCAGTCTCTGTAGTCGGGAGCGTATTGTTCTAAAATTGGTAAGCATACCGCCAAGCCATCGCTGGGAAACATAGTGCATCCCGCACTTTTCAGCGATAGATTCTACAGCCTTTTGGGCCTGACGTTTTGTGCCTACGAAAACGACGTCTTTGCCGGAAGAAACTACTTCAGCAAGAAGTTTTTTAGCGATTAGCAGCCCTGTTAAGGTCTTTTTGACATCGATGATATGGATATTGCCGCGCTTTGCGAAAATGAATGGAGCCATTTTCGGATCCCATCGGCTCACGCCGTGTCCAAAATGCACCCCTGCGTTAATAAGTTTCCGTGCCAACTCTTTAGCCACAAAAGATCTCCAAAAATTTACAAAACTTGACCTCGTACGCTATACATAAACAGACAAAGTAAAGAAAATAATGTATATCGATCAATATGTCAAGAGTTTATGTTAAGAATTTTTCTAAGATATGGACTAATTTCCCAATTCGCCACAGGTGGGAGAATTATCGCTGTTATACCAATTGGAATTAGTTCTTGCACCGCACAGTCATTCCCGCGAAGGCAGGAATCCAGTTTTTGTCCCGTTCCGGAGTCTTAGTAAAAAGTAAACCGCTGTTATTGAGCAATATTCCATCACTATAAGCGTAAATATTGAATACAATTGGTATTAGACTCCGATTATATGCGAAGGTATAAGTGCTCCTTGGAAGGTTCACTGCTGGGCGCGTTTTGACGGCCTTTCCCAGAAGCGATAACTTGGATAAGGATTCTCAATACCAGATTGTAATGATAATATTGGGCTCGATTTTTTTGGACTGGATTAGGCCCGTAACAACATTTGTTCGTTTTATTGTAATATCCGGATTTTCATTC
>Ga0268285_1000245_pt1 | contig 34063 bp, 34 predicted proteins | sample saktaG_2_FD_190144 | JGI IMG/M metagenome (GOLD analysis project Ga0268285, IMG submission 190144) | Saline water microbial communities from Sakinaw Lake, British Columbia, Canada - sak_2013_06_06_120m | ecosystem: Environmental > Aquatic > Non-marine Saline and Alkaline > Saline ... | reverse complement strand
AGTTTAAAGAAACTTTTGAACAATTAGTTATAGAGAAAAATTATAGAAAATTATAAAAAGGGTTTTTTCTATTATGAATTATGAGAAAAGAACTATGGAATGCAAAATATATGAATTGCTTTATTTTAGTTCTTACTTCAATTAAAAAAATCTCATTTTAATTCAGAGACTTTCTTTATATCTGAATTGAATGGAGGTTACTTCTTAAAAAATTCAGGTGGGAATTGTTTCTGAATTATTTTGAAATCCAAAAATGGATAAAACTAAAATGATGGAAAAAGAGAAACGATTTGTAGAGAGAGAACTAAGTGTTTTAATGGAAAGAACACTTAATCTTGAAAACGAATTGGACTTAATTGATTTTGAATAGAAGCTAATATATGACCTGCTGACGTATCTCAGTAGGAAACCAAAAATTAGTTCGCAACAAGTTGCTCAAATTAATATAACTCCAAAATCGCCTTTGGCAGATTTTTTCGCTTAATATTATTAATGTAAAAAACTTGACGAAGTCAGTTTTGAATTTTTAATCGTGAATGGAATGAACCAAATTTATGTGTAAAATAAAATGGGGCATATATCTGTGGATAACACTTTATTTCTCAGTCAGTAGTATTAATCTCAATAACTTTTCCCAATATAAACAACTTCTTTAGAAACTTTCCTACAAATTATACAATTCCCAAAAGGTTTTTCCTTTTTGGTTGCAAGAATTCCTCGAACTTCGGCGTTAAATTCTTTTTCAATAACTTCTGCACATTTTGTTCCGTTTTTTTCAACAGAACAAAAATTTGTTCGTGCTATTTTTTTATCTTGTAAAGCTTTTTTCAAATCAGATTTTGTTTTGCAATTTACTATTTTGTTTTTCATAAACTCTTCTGCTTTTTTTCCAAGTCTTTGATCAAATTCTTTTCCCAGTTCTAAAATTTTTTTTAATTCAGAGATTTTTATTTTTTCTCTTTTGTTTAAATCTCTAATATGCAAAGTAAGATTTTTCTCTTGAAGTTCTTTTTCTCCTATTTCTAATCTAAATGGAACTCCTTTTAATTCCCAATAATGATATTTTTCGCCTGGCCGTTTTTCAGAAAAATCAATTTCAGAGGTTATTCCAAGTTTTAATAATTTAGAATTTATTTTTTCAATTTCTTTTAATGTTTTTTCTTTGTTTTCTTGATTGTAAATTGGAATTAAGATAACCTGGACAGGTGAAATTGCAAAAGGCATAATTAATCCTGAATTGTCTCCGTGCATTGAAATCACAGATGCAAGTATTCTTGAAATTGCTGGGCCGTAACAGGTTTGCCAAACAAATTTTTCTTTTCCGTCATCATCTTTGAATTTTATGTTAAAAGATTTTGCAAAGCTTGGTTCAAGTAAATGTGTTGAAGGTTGTTGAATTAATTTTCCGTCTGGCATTAGAACATCTGAAGCTACTGTGTAAGTTGCACCTGCGAACTTGTCCCATTCTGGGCGTTTCATTGGGAGGAACGGAATTTTAAATTTTTGATGCATAACTTCTTCCGTAGTTTGAATGTCTTCTTGAACTTGAGCTTCTGCTTGTTCTTTTGTTGCAAAACAATCATGTGATTCTATCCAATAAAATTCTCTTGCTCTAATTAAAGGCCTTGTCGCTTTTGTTTCATATCTAAAAACATTTGCTCTTTGGTAAAGTTTTAATGGAAGGTCTCGGTGACTTCGAATCCATAAAGAATACATTTGATACATTGCTGTTTCACTTGTTGGTCTTAGGGCAAGTCTGTCTTCGCCTTTTATTTTTTCAAGCCAAAAAACTTCTGGTTTAAATCCTTTTACATGACTTGCTTCTTTTTTGAAATTTGTTTCAGGAATTACAACAGGAAAAAAAGTTGGTTTGTGAGATTTTTTTTGAAGTGCTTTTTCATAAAGCTGATACATATTTTCAATTGTCATTGCACCCCAAGGTCGAATCACAATAAACCCTTTTACATTATATCTTAAATCTGTAACTTCTGCTTTGTCAAGAATTTCACTATACCATTGACTAAAGTTCTCGTCTTTTTTTACATTTAATCCTTCCTGCGACTTATTAGGAGCAGCAACTAAAATCTTTGATTTTTGTTCTTCTGATTTCTTTGTCATGATTGTAATTAGTTAAAATGTTTAATAAATGTTATGGGTTTTCGAAAACCCCTTCAGGTAAAGCATTGCTTTTTGATTCTTCAACAATTATATACAGGTCGTGGATTTTTATTGTGTTCCCAAATTTTTCTCTTATATCTAAAATAAATTCTCTTAATTCTTCTGGATCTTTTATTATTAATCCTATGTCAATATCCCAGTTTTCATTTCCAAGATATTTGTAAAAGTAAATTACTTTTTTGTTTTCCCTTAGGAATTTTTTTAATTCTAAATCATTCGTATTTATTTCTTTTATTTGCAGATTATACCAAGAATAATTTAGTTTTCTTATATCAATTGAAATTGTGTAACTTAAAATTATATTTGAACTTTCAAGATTTTTTATTCTTGCTTTAATTGCGTTTGCAGTTAGTTTTAATTTTGAAGAAATTTGTTTATATTCAATTCTAGAATTTTCAGATAATAAAAATAATATTTGCAAATCTATTTTATCTGTTTTCCTTTTTTCAATTTTTTGAACTTGATTTAATTTTGTTTTTCCTAAAATTTTTTTCTGAAAAATTTCTTGTTCAACATTGTTGCTAAGAATAATAAAGTTGTCCATATTTTTTCCAAACTTGTTTTTTATTTCTTGTATTACTTTTGAAAGTTGTTCTTTTGTTTTAAAGAGGATGTCAAATATAAAATTCCATTTTCCGATTATTGGACTAACATAACTTACAAATTCATGTTTAACGAGATAATTTAAAAATTCTTTTTCTTTTTGTTTTGAAATCCCTTTTAATTGAAAAAAGCAACCTGATTTTGAAAATCCCAAAGATTCAGGATTAATTATTGCGTAAAATTGTTTTATGACTTTTTGTTTTGTAAGGTTTTTTAATCTGTAATTTACAACTTCCCTACTAAGTCCGACTTTTTTTGCAAGTTGATTTACAGGAATTCTTGAATTTGAAATTAATTCAAACAAGATTTTTTCATCTTTTTTATTTATGACCTTCTCGTGCCCTTTAGGGTATAGGTTATCCATTTTACTATATTGAACTATTCTTTTATATATTTTGCTATATTGTAAAAAATAGAGAAAGAAGTTTTATAATAAGAAAGGATGTTGTTCTTTTATAATTAGGAGAAAATAAAATGCCTGTGTGTGGATTTAATGAAAAAATGTTGAAAGGTTTGACAGCTTTAACCGAAGGTTTGATTGAACATGGATTAGTTTATCGTTGTGGTAAAAACGGCGAGACAATTGAGCAAGGAATTAAAAGAGAAATTTCAGATATGGCAAGGTTAATTCCTGAACTTCATAGAATTGATGATTCTGCGAAGAGGATTATAACAGAAGGAATTGTGAAATATGCTCAAGGATTTTATATGCTCACAAGAAAAACAGGAATTGAAAATTACAAAGAAAACATTGAAAAAATTATGGATTATTTTAAGTTAATGGATTCAAAATATTATGGTGAGCTTGAAGGACAACCAGATGATATGGAAGAACTAACTAAATTTTTGAATGAAAAGGAAATTTAAAATGGCATTCTGTGGATTTAATGAGGATATGCTGAAGGGATTGGAATTATTTCATAAAGGTTTGGTTGAGCATGGAATAATTAATAGGTCTAAAAAGAAAGGTCAATCTATTGATGAAACTATTGAAAGAGAATTAAATGATATGTTAAGGTTTCAAAAAGAGATACCAAGAATTTCAAATCTTCAGATTAGGGAATTAACCCAGAATTTAACTTCTTATGCTTGCTCTTTTTATAAACTTCTTCAGGAAAAAGGGATTAATAATTATTCTCAATTAGCGGAAAATTTGGGCAATTTTTATTTTGAGATGGATAGAAAGTTTTATTCAGATTTAGAAGGGAAACCAGATGATATGAAACTACTTGCAGAACATTTGGATAAAGTTAAAATTTAAAATTAAAAAGCTGAGGAGGTGATTCGCCTCAGACGATTTCTGAGAAAATAAGAAAATGAAAACAGAAAATAAATTAGAAAACAAGTTAGAATTTGGATTAAAGGATGCTTTAATTCCTTTTAATTTCATTAGGAAAAATTGGGCAGGCAGAAAATCGAAGAATCAAAGAGAAGAAAATTATGTTTTAATTTGTGGGGGTATTTCGGGGGTCATTAGCGGTGCAATCATTTTGTATTCTTTGTTCTCGCTTAATTATGGAACATTAAATTCTAAAAAGTGGTCAGAAATTCAAACCCAAAAACAAGTTCAGCAAGAAATTCAAATCCAAAAAAATTCCTATGAACTTTTACAAAAATATGATTCAGATAATAATGGTTCTTTAGATTCAGCAGAATTTTTTAATTATTATAAGGAAAGATTTGATTAAACCAACCCCACACCTTCTTTTGCAAAGTAAATATTATTTATTGTGTCTTTAAGCCAGTTTGATTCAAGTGCAAAGCCTAAGCTTTCACCCTCGCTTGTTTTAAAGTTGTTTATTCCAATTGCTTTGCCTTGTTTGTCAATTAATGGACCGCCTGAATTTCCAGGGTTCAGTGCAGCGTCTGTTTGAAAATATGCTTCAAGTCCGTTTGAACCTTCACGATGAATTGCTGAGATTATTCCTTCTGTTACAGAGAATTGAAGCCCGAGCGGGTTTCCAATCGCAATTACAGATTCTCCTATTGAAACATCATTTGAGTTTCCTAATTTTAATGCAGGATAAGTTCCTTGTATTTTTAATAAACAAACATCCATTTCAGAATTTGTTCCAATTAATGAAACCTGGTGCATTTCTCCGTCATAAGTATAGATTCCTGCACTTTTTGCATTTTCCATTACATGAGCATTTGTTACAACATATCCATTTTCTTCAATTAAAAAACCTGTTCCTTGACTTAAATCTGTTACAATTGTTACCACAGATTCTATTGCGTTTTCAATTATTCCTGAAAAATCGTCGTCAACAGAAGCTTTTAGTTCATTTAATTCTTGTTGATTTTTTTCAAGAAGCCCTTGTGTTTCATACAAGTTTTGTTCTATTAAATTAAATGATTTTTCTAATTTGATTACTGAAGAAGATAAGTCATTAAATTTTGATTGACTTTCTAATTGAAGGTTGGTTACTTTGTTGCTTATTTCATTGTGATTTAAACTTTGTTTTACAATAATCGCGTTTAAAAGAATTCCTGTTGTTATCATGAAAATTATTACAAGAGTTGTGAAACTTCCAATCATCCATTTGTGGTGTTTTTTTAATGGCATGTTTTTATCAAAATCTTAAATTATTTAAATGTAACTTGTTTGGTTTTTGTAGGCTCGTAGTTTAATGGATAGAATGTCCGGTTTCGGCCCGGTCGATGAGGGTTCGATTCCCCCCGAGCCTGTTTTAAAATGAACACAGAAAAAAAGAGGTTTTTGATAGCAGTGTCTGTTATGATTGGAACATGCATTGGTGCAGGGTTGCTTGGGATTCCATATGTTGCAGCTAAAGCTGGTTTTTTTGTTGCATTAATCTACATAATATTAATTGGGTTAATGATGTTAATTACAAATCTTTATCTTGGAGAAGTGTCTTTAAGAACAGATGGTAATCATCAACTACAAGGTTATGCACGGAAATACTTGGGAAAAAAGAGAAGTTATTTAATGGGATTTGCAACTATTTTTGGGATTTATTCTGCAATTGTTGCTTATTTGCTTGGGATTGGTGAAAGTTTAAGTTTTTTGATTTTCGGAAATCTCGGGCATCACATTTTGTTTGGAGTTTTATTTGGTTTTTTAATGGCAGGATTATTATGGAAAGGAATGGTCTCTGTGAAAAAATTTGAAAAGTGGGGGGTTGCAGTTATTTTGTTTTTAATCTTTTTTATTTTTTTAATCTTTTTTAAAAATTTAAATTTCAATAATTTTCTTACTTTTAATTCAGCGAGTATATTTCTTCCTTTTGGTGTTGTGCTTTTTGCAATGATGTCTTTTCATGCTATTCCTGAAATTGAAATTGTTTTACGTCAAAATGAAAAGTTGATGAAAAAAGTTTTGATTTTTGGAACTTTGATTCCTGTTTTGTTTTATATTTTATTTGTGTTTGTGGTTGTTGGGTTAAAAGGTTCTGAAACTCCTCAACTCGCAACTCTTGCTCTTGGGAAGATTTTTGTTCTTTTAGGGATTTTTACTATGTTTACATCTTATCTTTCTTTAGGGAATGCACTTCAGGAAAATTTTATGTTTGATGATAAAATGAAAAAGTTTAAAGCATGGTTTTTTGCATCTTTAATTCCAATTGGAATTTATTTAATTACTCGTTTTTTTAATATTTTTTCATTTACAAAAATACTTTCTATTGGGGGTGTTGTTTCTGGGGGAATTACTGGAGCTTTAATTTTGTTCATGGTTAAGCAAGCTAAAAAAAAGGGAACGCGTAAACCTGAATATAGTATGCCAATAAATTGGTTTATAATCGGGCTTTTTAGTTTAATCTTTTTGTTAGGTGTTGTTTATGAATTGTTTTTTTAGATAATATTTTTAAACTCTTTTTTCTTAATTGGCTTATGAGAAAATGGATGAAATTGTCTTTATTTTTTGGAATCTTTTTAATAATTAGTTTCTCTGTTTATTCTATTTTTTATATTTCTAATAATTTGAAAATTACTGGTAATGTAATTGAGCAAGCAGGTGATGGAGGAATTTCAGAACTTTCAACTTATAAACAAGGGGAAATTGTAGATTATGTTTGGGCGAATGGACAACTTTTTGCAAGAGTAGTGGAGCTACAAGATTTAGAAGTGGATGTATCTGTTGCACAGGCAAGCACATTTCTTGATTTGTCTTCGATAATTGTTAATAATGAAGAAAATGAAATTTCTGGAATTTTAAAAATGATTTTGCAGAAAAATGAAGATGGGGAGTGGATTGATGTGGAAATAGTTGTTAACAAAGAAATTTCTGTTCCAGCAGGTAACTCAATAGAATTAAACGAAGTTTGGAATTCTGTGGAAATAACTGCACAGTCTGCAGGGGATTATAGAATTTATGCAGAATTTATTTTAAAAGATGGTCAAATGTTTTCATCTCTTAAGGAGTTTGAAGTAAAATGAAAATAAAATTTGTTTTTGGTTTTTTGGTTTTTCTGTTTTTTCTATTGGTAAGTTTTGTTTCTTGTTCACAATATTTACCTTTTGAATATACTTATGATACTTCAATAAATGTAGATTCTGCTTATAGTGTGGGAGGTTCTGAATCTATGGCATTGAGTTCTGGAACTTTTTCTTTAGGTTTTCAAGATGTTTTTATTCCTGGAAGATCTGGCTTAGATATTTCTTTATCAAGAAATTATTATTCTGGAGTTTGGGATTATAGTGATTCTGAAACTTTTTCAGGAACTTTTTCTGGTGCATGGAATATTTATGGTGAATTAGAAAGACAAAGTTCTGTTGGAGTTGGATGGACAGATTATTCAATGGGAAAAGTTGTTCTTTCAAATTTGTTAGGGGTAGATGCAGGAAGAGGAAGTTTTATAGAAATTCAGGGCGGGCAATATGAAATGCTTCCAACAACAGGTTCAGGTGGTCAAAATTTTGAAGTTAAAGGACAACCTTTATGGAAAGCAATTAAAACAACTGAAAATGGAAAACCTGTTTTTATTTTAAAATCAAATGGAATTGAATACAAATTTGAAAATTGGTTTTGTCAGCAGATAATAAGCACTGGAACAAATATTCAAGCAACATCTTTAATTAATTTTAATGAACTTGTAGAAAGCCAACATAATGAAAATGTTTTTGTTTCAGTAAACAACCAAGCATATTGTGAAGGGGATTTAACAAATATACAAGATAGATATGGAAACCAAATTAATGTAGAATATATGCCTATTCCAGAGATTCAAGGAAATCACATAATTTCGGAAAATGGTTGTCCTTCAAATGAACTTCCTTCAGAAGGTCCTTCAAATTATAATGCATTTGTTAAAGATAATTATGGTTTGATAAAAAAGATATCAGATAATTTTGGAAACGAAGTTAATTTTAATTATGATTTAAAGGTAGATGATTATTATCCAGTTGATGCATATATTGCAGGGGGTGTTTTTTCTCCTTATCTTTATTTAGTAGAATATTATGTTCTTAATAATATTAAATATAAAAATTCTGCAAAAAAAGATGTTGTTTTAAATTTTGATATAAGAAAAAGTTGTTTTGAAGGTTTTGCATTAAATAAATGTGAAGACACAGGGCAATCAATCTGCGAGGGAGAAGTTAAATTTCCATATGCTCAATCTGTTGCAAGTTCAGGGGTTTTAGGTAGAGGTGCTTTTTATTATTTAGATAATACTCAAATTTGTGTTGGAGGAAATTGTTTGCCAAAAACATATTTTGAATATAATTATTTTGGAGAATTAGAAAAAGTTATTTACTTGAAAGCAGATGAATCAGATAGATTTAATCAAGATGTTGCAGTAGAATATAAATATGATAAAGTCATGAGTAAAGCAGGACTTAAACCAGAATTTTATGATGAAACAGGGAAGGTAAATCCATTATCTTCAAGTGAATTAAGACAAATTGGTTTTAGCACTTCTCTTGGTTTCCCAGATATTGTTAGTAGATTAGATAGAAAAATTATCTATGATGGTCTTGGAAATGCATACACTACTTGGTATTTATATGGAAATGGACAGGGGAAATTTTATTCTCAAAATAATAATCCTTATGCAGATGAATGTTCTACTTGGGTAAAAAATCAGGAAAGTTACATAGAGAAGGTTGGGGAATCAGATATTCATAATTTAATAGGTTCTTCACTTTGTGCAGATACAAGAAGAACATTTGTTAATTGCCCAGATTATGAAGAATGGAGTTCTGAAGAAGGAGCAATTTATTATAGAACAATTAATGATAATTCATTTCCTTTTATAAAAAGTTGTGATGACTCTTTTGAAGATTTGAGACGAAGCCCATATGTTGTAGGTAAATATAAACAAGTTAAAATAATAAATCCAGATAATTCATATCAAATTGTTGATTTTTCTGCAAATAACGAGGATTTTAAAGAATTAACAAATAAAGTGGAGAAATCAATGAAGAATAGACCAGATGTTTTTTCTACAGGAGATTTTCTTTTTTTAACTGATTATGTTGGGAGTATTTTTTCAGGTGTTAGTTCTAATGTTAAAGAAAAACAAATTTATGATGAAAAAGGAAATTTAATTCAAGAAGAAAAAAGTTCTTATGATTTTATTCCCCGTTACGAGCTTATCAAAGAATCAAAAGAGTTTTCTAATTTTATGACTTTTTTTATGTATGCTCCTTTGACTCAGCGTATTTCTTCTATTTATTCATTAGGAAGTGTTTTAAATACTTGCGAAGAATCTTCTGACTTTGATGAGTTTTCTCTTCCAAGAAAAACAAAAGTTTATGGAGCAACAAATAGTGATTGCACGCAAGATTTAAATTTTGAAGATACCTTGGTAAAAAAAGTAGAATATAAGCATAATGTTGATGAAAGATATAAAGAAGAAATGATTTTGGATAAAGTAATTTCTGAAGAAATTTATAATTATGATGAATCAATTCTGCTTTCTAAAAAAGAGTTTGATTATGATACCAAAGGGAATTTAGTAGAAGCAAGAGTCTTTAATTTAGATAATAATGATGTGCTAACTACAAAAATAAAATATGATAATTTTGGAAATGTTTTAGATGAGCAACCTCCTGCAATAAATAATTATATTTATCATGTTCGTTATGATTCTGATAATCGGTTTCCTGTTAAAGGGTGGGACGATATTTCAAGTTCTGAGCAATCTCCTTTGTGGGAAAAAACATATTATTCAAATGGCATTTTAAAAAGTTCTTGCGATAAAAATGAATATTGTGTAATAAATTTTTATGATGATTTTGATAGGCCTGAAAGAATTGTTCAAACTGGGGATACTTATGATTATCCTTCGTCAAAAGTGGTTTATGATATTTTTAATAATAAAATAACTTCTTATACAAAAAAAGAAGATGGAAAAGAAGGAAGTGTTTTCTTTAATCCAGTTGTTGCTTTTTTTGATGGTTTTGGGAAACAAATTCAAACCAGAGTTAAAGATCCTTTTTCTTTGAAAACAATTGTTGCAAGCACTTTTTATGATTCTAAAAAAAGAATTGATTATGTTTCTAAACCTTATTTGGAAGAACAAGGAGTAAACCAGTACACAAACCCACAATGGGAAGATAATTCTAAATGGAATGCAAATTCAAATTATTATTTTTCAGCTTCGCAAAAAGATGCGTTTGGACGATTAATTAAATTAATTCCTCCTTTTGAAAAATGAAATTAAATAAATTTTTTGTTTTGATTAGTTTATTTGTTTTAATTCTTTTTTTAACCAATGTTTCTGCAGTTGGAATTAATTGTAATAATGATAATTTTGTAGAAAGATGCAAGGATTCTTGCGATAATAATCCAAATAGTTATTATTTAAATTTAGATGGCGATGCTCAAGATGCTTTGTCAAAAAATTATTTTGATTCTTGTGCTGATTTGTGCAATGATATTTACGAATCTTTTTGTCAAGGAAAAGGAAAAAGCCCTGTTAATTATTGTGCTCCTTTAGGAGATTTTGTAAAAAATTGTGGATCAGATGTTAACAAGGATGGTGTTATAAGTAGTGTAGATAATATTGGAATTTGTCAAACCGGAACAAAATATTGTCAAATTTCTTCTGACGGAAAAACAGGAATTTGGAGTGATTGTTTAGGGGCTTCTTTAAAATCTGTTGAAAACTGGTGGGTTGGCAATGGTTTTACAGGGGAATCAGGATATGTGAATTGTTTAGATGGATTAGATAATGATTGCGATGGAAAAAAAGATCAAATAGATGAAGATTGTTTCTTGGTTGATGTGGGAGAGCAATGTAAAGGAGGGGTTATGTGCAAATCTGGGCTATGTGTTGAGATAAATGGAAACGGAGTTTGTGTTTCAAAAGGACAAAATAGTTTTGGAGCTTTTTCTCTTTTTGGAAAAAAATGTAGTGATTCTATAAATTATTTTTATTCATCTGATAAAATAATTATTAAACAGGGAAACGAAATTGTTTGTGGTTTGCCTAAGAAAAAAGGAGAAAGTTGTGTTTCAGATTTTGTTTGTGAAAGTCCTTTTTTCTGCATATCAGGAATTTGTTCAGAGCCAAGTTATTCTAAAATAGATTATCTTTTAGATTCTCTAAACTCTTTGGTTTTAGCAGAAGACGAAAACGGAATCTCAAGTTTATCAAAATCAGATTCTTTTGGAAATCTTGTTTCAATAAAAAATGCATATGAAACTTCTGATGAGGCAACTGCAGAATACAAATACGATTCTTTGGGAAGGTTAATTGAAATTCGCGACGCAGAAAATCGCGTTACAACAAACAATTATAATTCGTTAGGGCAAATTATCGAAGAAAATCATCCAGATACAGGAAGAACAACATTTGAATATGATTTAAATGGAAATGTGATTAAAACAATAGATGCTCTTGGAAGAGTGATAATTTATGATTATGATACTTTGAATCGTTTGGAAAAAGTTGACTTTAAGGGAGATGGAATTTATGATATTTTATATTTTTATGATAATAATTGTAATAATGCTAAGTTAATTAATTCATGGGGTAGGGTTTGCAAGGTTGTAGATACTTCTGGAAAAACAGAATTTGTCTACGATAAAAAGGGGCAAGTGCTTGTTCTTAAAAAAACAATTTCAGGAGTTGTTTTCAAAACTCAATATAATTACGATTCTGCTGGAAATATAATTCAAATTGTATATCCAAGTGGGAGAAAAATTAATTATGAATATAATGCTTTATCTCAATTAAACAAAGTTCTTTTTGAAGATGGAAACAGTGAAAAAGTTTTGTCAGAATATTCTTATAATCCTACTGGCACTATAAAAGATATTGGGTATGGGAATTCAATTTCAACGCAGTATGATTATGATATTCGGGATAGATTAAAAACTTTAGGCACGTTGGATATTTACGAGAGAAGTTATGATTATGATTTAGTTGGGAATATTATGAAAACATATTCGGGGGTTTCTTCTGGAAATCTTGCATCTGAATTTTCTTATGATTCTCTTTACAGAATAAAAAGTAGTTCAGATTTAATTTCTGGTTCAATTCAAAATTTTGTTTATGATAAGTTAGGGAACAGAATTTCTTCTTCTAATTCTCTTGGGTCTGTTTCACAATCGTACAATTACCAAAAAAATTCAAGACAAAATGTTCAGGCTTCTTTATCAAATTTTTTAGAGTCAAGCAAATCAGATGAAGGAGGGCAAAATTTTGTTTATGATTCTGTTGGAAATTTAATTATAAATAACGGGAATGTTTATGAGTATGATATTTTAAACAGATTGATTGCAGTTAAAGATGAACAAGGAAATCTTGTTGAAAAGTATTTTTACGATTATGGGGGAAATCGTGTTAAGAAAGTTGCAGAAAGTAAAACAACAATTTATATTTATGGTTTAGGAATTGGGATTTTAGAAGAAGTTTCTTTGGTTCCTGCTTTTAGTAAATTGGATTTAGGTTTTGAAGAATCTCTTTTAAATTTAGAAGAAAATTTGGTGGAGGAAAAATGAAAAAACTAATTTGCTTTTTATTTATTTTTATTTTTTGCTTTAGTTTAATTTCTTCACTTACAGAAATTAGAGTTAAAGAAATTGAACAAACTCTTTCTCTTGCAAAATATGATAAAGATAAATATGACCGAGCTTTGTTTGTTCTTGAAGAGCAAAATGTTGAATTAAGTGGTTATCCTGAGCTAATTAAAATAATAAAAGCAGATATGAAGAGATTGGGAATCTCAGGGCATGAATCTCTTTTTCCGAAATTTAATTTATCTTTTGAAAATAATTGGTATTTTTTTATATTTATAGGAGTAATTATTTTGCTTATTTTAATAATTGTTTTTGTTTTAATTAAGAAAAATAAAAATGTGGAAGTTTAAAATGAATAAAAAGATATTTTTTATTTTAAGTTTGTTTTTTATTTTATTTAGTGTGTCGTTTGTTTCTTGTTACGAAATTCAGTATTATCACAACGACCATTTGGGAAGTCCGGTCGCGATTACCGACGAGGCAGGCGAGGTTGTGTGGAGTGCGGAATACGATGTGTTTGGCGAGGCTGACGAGTCGCAAGATGTGAACGATTTGAAATATAATGCAAAAGAAGTTGATGACACTGGTTTGATTTACTATGGCTCGCGATACTACGACCCCGACGCTGGCAGGTTTATTACAGCAGACAGCGTCAAAGGAAACTTGGTCGATACGCAATCGCAGAATCGTTATGTTTATGTAAAAAACAATCCGATGAAGTATGTTGATTTGAGGGGGGAGGAATTAGAATATGCATCTCAACAAGCTGAGAAGGGTTTTTCTTGGGTTGAAGAAATGAGCATTTATCAAGATATGAAAAATTTAAAAGGAAGAACTTTTGTTGTGGGTTCTTATTCTAATCTTTTAGAAATGGTAAATCCTAAGTCAAGATGGATTGTAGATTTCTCTTTTGCAAATACTGGGGGGGTGTCTTTTTATGGGGGATTATTTAAAAAACTTGCTTCAGGAGCCGATGAAAATAAAATTTATATCTTTTTTAATGAAATTGAAGAATACAATAGGCAAGATTATGAAAGAGTAGCAATTCATGAAGGAACACATGCACAGAATTCTCATTTAATTTTGAGTAAAAACTCTGACGTTTCAAAGAGTTTTATTCGGTTTTTAGAAATATCTGAAGAATCTAATAAATTTTTAGAGGAAATAGTAACAGTTGGAAGAACTTTGGATTACTTAGTTGAGAATAATTTTCCTAAAGAAATAATTAAAAAATCACAAGATTATTTTATGTTTAATTATAATAGATATTATGTAAGCCGGAAGGGAGATACTAATTTCCTTCCAGAGGGGAATATGAATCACCCCCTATCTAAAGATATTATAAACGGGATGGTTGAAGGGTATTATAACAAATATTCTCCGTGTAGTGAATGGGAGCACAGGCTTGTTAAAGAATATTATTCTGAATGATTTTTAACAATAAGGGTTTTTCAAAAACTTTAGGAAATATTTTCCTTCACAAAAACATTTTTAACACCTTTTATCGTGTTCTTTAAATGAAGTTAAATGCAAATCTTGGCGATTATGTTGAAACTATATGTAAATTAAAAAAGCAGAAAATTTATAAACTTTACAATATTAAAATTAATACTTTAAGTCCCCGGTATCTTCTTTTGAACATGCCGGGCTTCATGTTCTTTTTTGGAGGTTTTTTATATGAAAAAAGCAATTATTTTTTTTGATGCAAATAATTGGTATCATAATCTTAAACATTGGTTTAAACCAAGTAGTATTAATATAAATAAATTATCAGATTTTATTTTAAAGGAAAAAAGTTTAGAAATTGTTGAAATTCGTTGGTACGCTTCTATGCCAAATAGGGAAGATAATGAATTAATATACAAGAAACAAAGGGCTTTTTTAGGGCATTTACAAAAACAAGGAGTTAAAATTATCACAAGAAAACTGCAAAAACTATCCACAAAAGAACTAAAGAAAAAAAGACAAGATTTTATTGAGTCTTGGGATTTGTGTGAAATTTGTAAACCAATTGTTGAAGAAAGTTTTTTAGATGTTTCTAATTTTAATCAAAAAGAAAAAGGCATAGATGTTTGGATTGCAATTGATATGGTTAAAGAAGCAATAAAAGAAAATATTGATTGTGCTGTTTTAATTTCAGGGGATGCTGACTTTGTTCCTGCATTTAAACTGATTAAAGAAATTGGAAAAGATGTTTTAAGTTGTTCTGTTCCAAGAGGATACTCAAATGAATTAAGGCAAAAATTTCCATATTTAATTTTGAAAAGGGAAATGTTAACTAAATGTTTAAAGGATTATAAATTATGAAATTCAATGCAAAACCAGGAGATATTGTTGAATTGCATTTAATGCATGAAATTTATGAAGGAATTTTACTTGAAAGTTCTGAATCTGGTATTGTTCTTTTGAAACTTGATTCAGGATATAATATTGGTTTTAAGAAAAAGGAAATTTTAGAAATAAAATTAATTGAAAAAGCAAAAGAAAAACAAGAAACTTTTGATTTGAAAAAAGATTCTTCAAAACCGAATATTGCTATGATAATTACAGGAGGAACAATTGCTGCAAGATTAAATCCTCGAAAGGGGGGTGTTGATTGGCTTGATACTCCTGAAAGTTTATTTAAATTTTACCCAGAGTTATTTGAAAAAGTAAATGTTTTGAAAGTTGAAGTTCCATTTATGAAAGCTTCTGAAGATATGGATTTTAGAGATTGGCAAAAAATTGCAAGAACTTGTGAAAAACTTTTGAATGATTCAAATATTCAGGGAATTATTGTGACTCACGGAACTGATTTTTTACATTATACTGCTTCAGCATTGTCTTTTTTCCTCGGGAAAGTGAATAAACCTGTTGTGTTAACATATTCTCAGCGAAGTATTGATAGAGCTTCAAGTGATGCGAATTTAAATTTACAATGTTCTGCTCTTGCTTGTATTTCAGATATTGCAGAAGTTATGCTTGTGGGTCATGCTAATTCAGATGATGATTTTTGTTTTGCAATGAAAGGAACTAAAGTTAGGAAATTGCATACTTCTCGAAGAGATGCGTTTAAAGTTATTAATGATAAACCTTTTGCAAAAATTTATTCTGATAGAATTGAAAAAATTTCAGATTATACCCTGAAGGGCACAAGTAGTTTGCGAAATAAACACTGCTCAGTGTATACCCGAAGGGCACAAGACCCCAAAACATTGAATAAAGGGGCAAAAGTTAAAGCAGATACAAAGTTTGAGGAGAAAGTTGCTTTAGTTAAATTTTATCCTGGGCAATCACCTGATATTTTAAATTATTATGTTAAGAATAAGTATAAGGGAATTGTTTTAGAAATGGGTGCTTTGGGACATGTTTCGACTTCTCGTTCTAGAAATAATTGGGTTAGAAAATTGAAAGAAGTTATTAATAAAGGTTTGATTGTTTGCGGGGTTTCACAATGCATTAATGGAAGAGTTGATCCTTTGGTTTATTCAAATGGAAGAGAAATTTTAAAAACAGGTGTTATTTATTTGAAAGATATGTTAGCTGAAACAGCTTTTGTAAAACTTGGGTGGGTTTTAGGTCATTCTGAATGGGCAAAGAGTAAGGAAAAAATTAAAGAGAAAATGTTATATAATTTTGTTGGTGAATTTAATAATAGGTTGGAAGAATAATTATTTTCTTTTTTATTTAATTTTCTTTTCAATTCTGTTAAGTTGCTTTTTGACATCTTGTATTTCTCTTTCAGATTTTCTGTTTACTGCATAATCATATTCTGCTCGTTGTCTATCTTTTTGCGCTTCTCGGTTTTGGCTCATAAGAATTACTGGTGCTTGAATTGCTGCAATGCACGACAATACTAAGTTTAATAAAATAAATGGATAAGGGTCCCAGGCATTTACCCAAGCATATATGTTGGCACATATCCATAGTACTAATATAATTAAAAAGAATATTATAAAAACCCAACTTCCTGCCCATTTTGTAAGTTTATCAGCAGCCCTTTGACCAAAAGTTGTAGGCAAAATATTTGGGTGAAGAATATTTTTCTTTTTATCTTTAATCCTTTTCACACTCTTTTCCATATGTATTTATGTTAAATTCTTTTTATAAATTTTATTGATTTTGTTTTAAATATGTTGTAACTTAAGGGGGGTTATATATCGAAAGGTTTAAATATGTTTGATGTGTTTGAGTAATTATGAATTATATACCAAAAATATTATCTCAGGAAATACGGGATAAAATAAAATATTTGAATGAATTTTCTAAAAAGAACTCTGTAAGATATCAAAGAGATTTGGTGGGGAAAAGAATGGAAAAATGTGCTTTAGAAAAAAATGCAATGATAAATTCATATAGATTAGAGCATGATTCTGCCAAAGTCCCCCACAATATTCCTAGAAATGGGGAAAAGAAAATTATTAAAGAGGGAATTAAAAATTTGAAAAATGCTTTTTGTTGGGGAGGACAAAATTTAGATTTAAGTAGGATTGATAAAAAATTTATAGAAGGCTTAAATTATCGTATTGTTCCTGAAGTTTATCCTTCTGGAGAAGTAGAATATCCTCATACAAGTTCAAAACTTTTTGGAGCTAGTGTTTCTCCTCCAGATCCTTATAAAATTCAAAAAAAAGAATTTCCAACATTTTTTAATGCTCTTAGAAATAACTCTAATACTTTTGATTCAATACAACAAATGGAAGTTGCTATTTTTTCCCATTTTCATTTAGCAAGAATTCATCCTTTTTATGATGGTAATGGTAGAACTTCAAGAGTTTTACAAGATTTAATTTTGAAAAGTTACAAAATACCTCTTCCAATTATAAATCCTGGCGAAAGAAATACTTACTACCTTTTTTTAGATAGGGCTATAAAAGATTGGAAAGAAAAAAATAATTGGGCCCTTAACTCAAAGATTACTGAAGGAGAAAGAGATTTTTATAATTTCATGGCTGGGAAAGTTAATGTTTCTTTAGATTGTCTTTTAGAGAAACTGTTTTAACCACACAAATTTAATAAACACTCTTTCTTTTCTTTATTCATGGAAGAAATTGATTATGAAAAGTTGCAGTTCAAGGCAGGATTGGAAATTCATCAGCAGTTAGATTCGCATAAGTTATTTTGTAATTGCCCTTCTGTTTTGAGAAAAGATGAGCCAGAATTTGTTGTGAAAAGAAAACTTCACGCTGTTGCGGGTGAGAGTGGGGAAATTGATGTTGCTGCTTTGTATCAAAAATCTTTGGATAAAGAATTTGAATATCAAGGTTATGATACAACTTGTTTGATTGAACTTGATGAAGAACCGCCGTATGAAATAAATGAGCATGCTTTAAAAATCGCATTGCATATTTCTTTTTTATTAAATTGTGAAATTGTTCCTATAACTCAGATTATGAGGAAAACAGTTATTAATGGTTCAAATACTTCTGGTTTTCAGAGAACTGTTTTGATTGCACGTGATGGTTATATTAAAACAGAATTTGGAAAAGTAGGAATTGAATCTATTTATCTTGAAGAAGATGCTGCGCGGATTGTAGAGAGAACAGATAAAAAAGAAATTTACCGATTAGATAGGTTAGGAATTCCTTTGGTTGAAATTGTAACTGCACCTGATATTAAAAACTCAGAACAAGCAAAATTAGTTGCATTACAAATTGGAAATATTTTACGAAGTTGCGAAGTTAAAAGAGGAATTGGGACAATTCGGCAAGATATTAATATTTCTATTAGAGGGGAGAACCGAGTTGAGATTAAAGGAATGCAAGATATGGATATTTTTTTAAAAGTTATTGAAAATGAAGTTTTGCGTCAGGAAAAATTATCAAATTTTAAAAATCCAACAGAAATGGAAGTTCGTAATGCTCAAAAAGATTGTTCTACAAAATTTATGCGTCCTTTGCCTGGTTCGTCGAGAATGTATCCTGAAACAGATTTGCCTTTGCTAAAAATTTCAAGAGATTTTATTAATAGTGCTAAAAAAACTTTACCTAAACTTAAAAAAGATGTTGAAGATGATTTGAAAAAAGAAGGACTTGACCAAGAAATGATTAAGTTGTTGTTTAAGCAGAACAAATTAGAATTGTTCAAAGAACTTTTGAATTTAGTGAATAAACCGAAGCTGATTGCTAAAATGATTTTGATTTATCCTAAGGAAATTTCTAAACATTTAAAAATTGATTTGGAAAAAATTGAGAAAAAACTTGATGAAAACTTTTCAGATGTTTTGTTTAAGTTGAAAAAGAAAAAAATTTCAGAAGGGCAGATTAAATCTGCTTTGGAAGAAGTTGTTCAAGGCAAGGGAATTGAGTTTGAACAAGTTGATTCAAATGTTGTTGAAGAAAAAGTGCAAGCATTGATTAAAGAAAAACCAGGACTTTCTGAAAAAGCTTATATGGGTTTAGTTATGAAAGAATTTAAAGGGAAGATTGGTGGTAAAGAAGTTATGGAAATTATTAGAAAGTTTTTGGGGTAATTCTAAAAGAGTAACTATGGAAAAGTTTTTAAAGTATTCTTTTGTAATAGTTTTAACTAAAAAGTAGTATTAAGCTACTAAAGTAGTATAAAATAAGATGAAAACTAAATTAAGTGTAACAATTGACGAGGAAAAAATAGAATTAATAGAGCATGTTCTGAAAAAAGGTTTGTTTAGAAGCAAATCTCATATTCTTGAATTTGCATTAACTAAATTTTTGGAGAAAGAAAATGAAAGAGCATAAGGGCGTTTATCAAAATTCAACTGAATTAATGAATTTAGCAGGACAATCTTTTTACATGAATGATTTTGTAGATGCTTGTCTTTATGGAAGATTAAATTTATTTTTGCAAGGAGATACAGGTTCAGGTAAGACACAACTTGCAAAAGACACTATGAATTATTTTCCAGATAAATCAATGTTTATTCTCGGAAGAAATGATATGGACACAAGAGAATTATTTCAACAAATTAATTTAGAAAAATTAAGAACAGGAAACTCAAGTCAAGAATTAAAAGAATTAACGTCTAAAATTAAAACAAATTTATTTGTAGTAGATGAACTCCCAAATTGTGTTCCCGTTGTAAGAGCACAATTATTTAATTTATTTGACGGATTTATTGAAATAAATGGACAAACATATCCAATTGGAAATGGATATTCGGTCGGAATTGCAACAGGAAACCTTGGGCAGAAATTTACAGAATCTTCAAACGATTTAGGAAGAGCTTTGAAAGATAGAATGCATGTTACTATTGATACAGATTATTTTAAGCCAACAGCTTGGGATACTTTTAATATTCTTTCTAATAATACAAATCCGAGAGTTGATTTCACACAAAATTTTGAAAATGGAGATTTGGAAAAGAAAATATTAATTGCACACAACGAAGTAACTTCAAAAGAAATTCCTTTTGAAAAATTATTAATTGCAAATTATTTGATTCATGGATTAGATTATGCGAATATTGGTGGAAAAGAAACAACAAAAACAAAATTAAAAGATGCTTGGCCAAATGCAATTACAAATCATGGACAAGGTTCTGATGAAGCTTTGGTTTTGCCTGTTTCACCGAGGGCAGCAAAATCAATTTTAAGGTTATCTCAAGCATTTGATTATATTGCTAAAGAAAAAGGAGTTTCAGAAAAAGAAATTCAAAGTGCTTATCTTTGTTCAATGATGCAAGCATACAAATTTGTAGGAGCTTATTCAGGAATTCTAAATGATTTGGCAGTTAGGGAAAAATATGGAAACGATAAATACTCTGCTCTTGACGCGATTATTGCAACAACCCAAACGCAATTCCAAGAAAAAGAAAAAGCAATTGTTTCTGGAATTGGAATGATAAATGAAGGAAAAAAATACAAAAAAGTTTTAGACCAATTTAATGGAAGGTGGGGTTTTATGAAAAACTTTTTTGAAAATGCTTTTGAACAAAATTCGAAACAACTAAAATGAAATTCATATACAAAGGAACAGATGGAACAAAAGAACTAAAAAGATTTCTTAGCCAAGTGCATAATAAAAATCCTAAACCTGAATCGCCCCCAATTCAAAATCCAATAATTCCAATAACAGAAGATTTGTCTTTTGTGACAGATGAAAATTTATACAAAGAAATAAGCCAGTATATAACAAAAAAACATTCACAAATAGAAAACAAATTAATTTTTGCTGACAATGTAATGAAACATTCAAATCCATTTCTTGCAGTTGCAGTTGATATGTTTTGCAAAAAACATTATCCTGAATATAGAATTGCAAGACAAGTTGATTTAGAAACAAATCTTTCAATGTTTAAAGGATTATATATTGATTCAGGTTTAGCATTAAGAAATTTGACAGGAAATAATAAAGAGCAGGCAATTTATTTATTTGAACAATTAAAACAAAAAGGAATTAAAGAATCAAATTTTCCAATTTGGTCAGATTTAAGAGGGCTGGAATTAAATGGAAAAAATTTCAAATTAACAGATGAATCAATTTATTCAACTCAAGAATGTTTGAATTGGAAAAGTGGAACAAAATATTCAAAAATAAATAATTTAGGATTGCCAAAAGAAAAAGATGAAAATTCATCAAGACAAATTTGGACTTCAAATAATGCATTGTCGAGCTGTTGTTTGGACTGGGATTCGGATTTGTATTCTGACTATTCAGACCTTTTTGATTCTAATGGTGTTGGCAGGGTGGTTTTGGCGAAGCTACGAAGTAGCTGAGCTTTGCTTTTGAAATTTTTTTTGAAAAGATTTATTAATCTTGTTTTAATTCTAATAATCCTGGCCATTAGAGGCTGGGCCACATGTCAATTTATTTGCACATATTTAAGTTTATTTTAAGTCAGTAAAATTCAACTTTGACAATTAGTAAAGGGTTTCTTTTTTAGAAAAAAAGAAACTACTGTGGTAGAAAAAACTACAATTGTGAAAATTGAAAAAGTGGTGGCAGATAAAAATCTGATAATCGGTAAATTGGCTAATCCCATTGTCGAGATGTTATTTGAACAGGAATTCAGATTTGAATTCTAACTATTCAGACCTTTTTGATTCTAATGATAATGGCAGAATGACCTCTCTTTTGGCTAGGAAAAATAAAAAATATAATGAAAAAATATAACAATCTTTATTATGAAATTATCTCTTTGAAAAATTTAATTTTTGCTTGGAGAAAAACGAGAAAAAGAAAAAGCAAAAAAGATTATGTAAAAAAATTTGAGGAAAATCTTGCATATAATCTTAAGATTTTATATGATGAATTAAAAAATCAGACATATACACCAAAACCTTTAGAAACATTTATTTTACGAGACCCTAAAACTCGTAGAATTTCAAAATCTGTTTTTAAGGATAGAATAGTTCACCATGCTTTAATTAGTGTTATTGAGCCAATTTTTGATAGAAGTTTTATTTACAATTCTTGTGCTAATAGGAAAGGAAAAGGAACTTTGTTCGCATTGAAGCAATTTGAAAAATTTCAGAGAAAAGTTTCACATAATTTTTCAAAAGGGGCTTTTTGCTTTAAGGCAGATATTAAACATTATTTTCGAGAAATTGATAGAACTATCTTATTTAAAATTATTAAAAGAAAAATTAAATGTGAAAAAACTCTTAATTTAATTAAATTCATTTTAGATAATTTTTATTTAGAAAAGGGAATTCCATTGGGTAATTTAACATCGCAATTTTTTGCAAATGTTTATTTAAACGAATTAGATAAATTTGTTAAGCATAAGTTAGAAGCAAAATATTACATTAGGTATGTAGATGATTTTGTAATTTTGCATCCTTCAAGGTTTCAATTACAAAAATGGAAAAAGGAAATTGATTTATTTTTAAGAAAAGAATTAAAACTTGAACTTCATCCTGAAAAATCAAGAGTAATTTTTTTATTAAAAGGGATTGATTTTGTTGGATTTAGAATTTTTTATTATTTTAAATTATTGAGAAAAAGAAATATAAAAAACATGAGTAGAAAAGTTAAACTTTTTTTAGAAGATTGGATTAGCAAGAAAAAAATAGATGGAATTTTTCAAGGTTGGAATGCTTATGCAAAATGGGCAGATTCTTTTAATCTAAGAAAAGATATTTATTTGAAAATTTCTAAAATTTCTCAAACCCAAAATCTTATTAAATCCTTTTTCTTTTGTTAAATCATGCAAAGAAAATATATTTCAGATATAAAAGATGGTGAGAAAGTTTTGTTAAAAGGGTGGGTTTATGAAATTCGAGGATTGTCTCATTTGAAGTTTCTTATTTTGCGAGATTGTTCTGGTTATGTTCAAGCTGTTGTAAAAGATAAAATTCTTGTTGCTCAAATTTCAAATTTAAGTTTAGAGTCTGTTGTTGAAGTTGAAGGTAAAGTTAAAAAAGCAAATGTTAAAGCTGAATTTGTTAGAAAAGATATCGAGGTCGAAGTTGAGAAATTAGAAATTTTAAATTGTGCTGAAAAACTTCCGATTCATGTGAATGAGAAAACTGTAAAATCAGAATTGCCGACGCGATTGGATAATCGTTCTTTAGATGTTAGAAAGCCAAGAGTTCAAGCTATTTTTAAAATCCAGTCTGTGATTGTAAATTCTTTTAGAGAATTTTTTTATAAAAAGAATTTTTTAGAGATTCAGCCTCCTGGAATTATTGGTTGTTCAACAGAAGGCGGAACAGATTTATTTGAAATAAAATATTTTGACAAAAAAGCGTATCTTGCTCAGTCTCCACAATTGTATAAGCAGTTGATGGCAATTTCTTTGGAAAAAGTTTTTTCAACAAGTGCTGTTTGGAGAGCAGAAAAACACGACACGTCAAAACATATAAATGAAATTCGGCAAATGGATATTGAAGTTGCTTTTGTAAATGATTTGCAGATTATGAAATATTTAGAAGAAGCTGTTCAGTTTATTGTTGGGAATATTTTAAAAGAATGTAAAAAAGAATTAGAAATTTTGAAATTAGATTTGAAAGTTCCTTCTATAAAATATTTGACTTATGCGGAAGCTATTGAAGTTTTAAACAAGCATGGATTTAAATTAAAGATTGGGGATGATTTTGAACCTGAGGCAGAGAAAAAACTTTGCGTGCTTTTTCCAAATTCAATTGTTTTTACATATGAATGGCCTGTTGAAATAAAGCCGTTTTATATTTGGCCAAAGGGACAGAAGGTTTCTGGTGGTTTTGATGCACTTTACGGTGGAGTTGAAATTTCTTCAGGTGGTCAGAGAGTTCATGTTCCTGAAGTTTTGATTAAACAACTTAAATCTAAAAAATTAAAGCCAGAAGATTTTAAATGGTATATTGATGCGTTTAGATATGGTGCACCAATGCATTCTGGTTGGAGTATTGGTCTTGAAAGATTAACTTATGCAATTTGTGGTTTAGATAATATTCGTGAAGCAACATTATTCCCAAGAGATCGGAGGAGATTGACGCCTTGAAATACATAATTGCTTCAGGTCCTGTGATTATTGAAGATGGAAAGTTGTTAGTTAATAAGGATAATAAAGATGATTTTTATAAACTTCCTGGTGGGACAATTGAAGAAGATGTTGAAGATTTAGAAATAGCTTGTTTAAGAGAAACAAAAGAGGAAATTAATGGGGAAGTTGAAATAATAAAACCACTTCATCCTATGATTCTTTGGAAAAATCCGCAGACATCTGAAAAAATGTGTATTGTTCTTATTCATTATCTTGCAAAATTGAAAAATCCAAATGAAATAAAACCTATTGAACCAATTAAAGAATTAAAATGGTTGGACATTACAGAAATTAAATCAGGAACTTATAATGTTGCACCAAATATAAAATTTTTAATTGAAAAAGGAGATATTTAATAATTATTCTATTTCTTTTAAGGAAACCTTTTAAATTTTCATTGTTCTTGGAGTAAATTTATATACTTCTTTAGTTATTTTAATAAGTTTAAAAGATACTAAAGATGAAAAATCAAATTATTCCAAAAGGATATAAAAGTATTTTGAATTTAAGAGAAACTGAAAAAGCAATAAAATTAATTAAAGATTTTTTTCAGGTTGCTTTAGCCAGCGAGTTAAATCTTCAAAGAATTTCTGCCCCAAAATTTGTTGAAAAAGGTACTGGCGTAAACGATGATTTAAATGGGATTGAGAGAAAAGTTTCTTTTTCAGTAAAATATGACCCAAGTATTAATGCAGAAATTGTTTTTTCTTTAGCAAAGTGGAAGAGAATGAAATTAAAAGATTATGGTTTTAAAGTAGGAGAGGGAATTTATTGTGATATGGATGCTATTCGCCCTGATGAAGAAGTTTTAGATAATTTACATTCAATATATGTTGACCAATGGGATTGGGAATTGGCCATAAACAAAAAAGATAGAAACCTTAATTTTTTAAAAAAGATAGTTAAAAAAATTTATAAGTCCATGAAAAATACTGAGATGTTTATTTTTAAAAAATATCCTAAAATAAAACCAATTCTTCCTGATAAAATAACTTTTATTTATTCTGAAGATATGGTTAAGGAATTTCCTGATTTAAATTCGAAAGAAAGAGAGAAAAAATATGCAGAAAAATATGGAGCTGTTTTTGTTATTGGTATTGGAGGAAAATTAAAAGATGGTTTTGCTCATGATTTAAGAGCCCCTGATTATGACGATTGGTCCAGTGAAACAGGAAATGGAAAAAAAGGGTTAAATGGAGATATTCTTGTTTGGAATCCTGTTTTAAAAAATGTTTTTGAATTATCTTCAATGGGTATTAGAGTTGATAAAGATGCTTTACTGAGACAACTAAAAATTACAAATACAGAAGAAAGAAAGAAATTAAAATGGCATAGAAAACTTTTGAATAATGAATTTCCTGAAAGTATTGGTGGAGGTTTTGGCCAATCAAGATTTTGTATGTTTTTATTAAAAAAAGCTCATATCGGGGAAGTTCAGGTAAGTTTATGGCCTAATTTTATTAGGGAATATTGCAAAAAAAATAACATTTTTCTATTGTAATTAAAAACATTTAAAATATCTGAATGCTAATTAAAATTATGAAATTTATTTCAATATCTGAAGCTATGAAAAAAGGAAAAGGGAATGTAGCTGTAAGAGGGTGGATTTATCGTGAGCGAGGTTCAAACAAGTTCAAGTTTATTGTTCTTAGAGATGGGACAGATATTATCCAGTGTGTTTTAAAGCGAGAAAAATTTGAAATGCAATGGAAAGAAATTGATAGTTTGCTTGTTGAAAGTTCTATTGAAATTGAAGGTGAAATAAAAAAAGATTCGCGAGCTCCAACAGGTTTTGAAATTGAGGTAGACAAAATAAGTATTGTTGCTTTTGCAGAAGACTTTCCAATAAATAAAGATTTGAATGAAGAACTTTTAGGTGACCGACGGCATTTGTGGTTGCGTTCGCGAAAAATGACAGCTACTTTGAAAGTTCGAAGTACAATTATGTTTGCTTTGCATGAATGCATTAGAAAATTAGGTTTTGTTGAAGTTGAAGCACCTTCATTAAGTAATGCAACAAGTGAGGGCGGGTCTGAAACTTTTGAAGTAAATTACTTTGGGAAAAAAGCTTATTTAACTCAGTCATGGCAATTTTATGCAGAGAATATTATTAATGCTGTTGAAAAAGCATATGCAATGGCACCTTCGTTTCGAGCAGAAAAATCTAAAACCCCCTGGCATGTAACTGAGTTCTGGCATTTTGAAGTTGAGAGTGCATGGATGAATCTTGAAGATGATATGAACGTTGCAGAACAATGTGTTGAATATGCAATTAAAAAAGTTTTAAAAGATAATTTAAAAGAACTAGAAATTTTAGGTGCTGATATTGGTTTTTTGAAAAAAGTTAAAGCACCTTTTAAGAGAATTATGTATAAAGAAGCTATTGAAACCTTGAAGAAAAAAGGGCATAAAATAAAATATGGTGATGATTTTGGTTCTGCAGAAGAAAGAGGACTTGCAAAATATTATGGGGATAATTTTGTTTTTGTTACAAATTATCCATTAGAACTTTTGAAGTTTTATCATGGTGAGGATTTGAAAAATCCTGGAACAGGAACTAATTTTAATTTGCTTGCACCTGGTGTCGGTGAAATGGTTGATGGCTCACAAAGAGAACCTGACTTGAATAAAATTATTGAAAGATTAAAAAAAGCAAAAATTGATTTAGGGGTTTCAAATTGGTATTTAGATTCCCGACGATATGGTGCTGTTCCACACGCAGGATTTGGTTTAGGTGTTGAAAGATTTGTTGCTTGGGTTTGTGGATTAGATACAATTAGGGATGCGATTCCGTTTCCTAGGACGCCGACAAGGTTTAGTCCGTAAATATTAAAAGAGCAGGATTGTTTGTTGGAGGATGAAAATATTAGCAGTAGGAGACCCACATGGAGATATAAAGAAAGTAAAAAAGATTTCTAAAAAAGGGATTGATTTAGTTTTGATAACTGGAGATGTTGGAAAAGCAGATTTTGCTAGGAAATTTTATTTTGATAATTTAAAGAGAAAAGAAAAAGGTTTATCCGAAAAGAAATACACAAAAGTTGAAACAAAAAAAGTTTATTCAGAAATACATGATTCTACGATAAAAATTTTAAAATATTTTTGTGAGAAAATACCAACTTATTCTATTCTTGGAAATGTAGGAAATAATATGATAAGGAATGCAAAAGTTAGAAAAGATGAAGAAAAATATAAAATTAAATTGCCTTATTTGAGAAAAAGTTTAGAAAAATTAAAAAATTTTCATTTAGTAAAAAATAGGGTAAGAAATATAGGAGGGATAAGAATAGGTTTTTTAGAATATTTTAATGATATTTGTTGGGATAAAGAATTTGGAATAAAAGATAAAAAGAAACTTAAAAAAGTTAGAAAAGAAACTTTAAAGTCAAAGAAAATATTGAAAAATTTTGGCTCTCTTGATATTCTTGTTTGTCATCAACCCCCTTATGGATATTTAGATAAAGTTTCTTTAAAATACAATCCTCCAAAAAGTTGGGTTGGAAAACATGCTGGAAGTAAAGTAATTTTAGATTATGTTAAAAAACATCAACCAAAGTATGTTTTTTGCGGGCATATTCATGAAGGTGAAGGAAAAACCAAAATAGGAAAATCTTGGATTTATAATTTGGGTGTTGCAGGACATAAAATAATTAATTTTAAGAGATAAATCTTTAAAAACCATGTCATCTTTTTTGTTTTATGAACATAGGGAATATTGAATTGAAGTGGTTAGGGCATTCTGGGTTTTGTATTAAAAACTCGCGTGTAATTTATATTGATCCTTATAATATTAAAGAGAATTCTGAAAAAGCAGATATTATTTTAATTACTCATAGTCATTATGATCATTGTAGTGTTGCTGATATGAAAAAAATAATCAAAGACGGGACACGGATTGTGATAACTGCAGATTGTCAGAGCAAGATTACGCGATTTGATACTCCAATTCGTATGGAAATTATTTCTCCAGGTCAAGAAAGAGATTTTGGGGGAATTAAAATTTCTACTTTGCCTGCATATAATACTGATAAACCTTTTCATCCTAAGGAGGAATGTTGGGTTGGATATTTGATTAAGTTAGATGGTGTTGTGATTTATCATGCAGGAGATACAGATGTTATTCCTGAAATGCAAAAACTTACAGGTCATAAACAAAAAGATAAAAAGTTTGTTGCTTTACTTCCTGTTGGGGGGAGATTTACAATGACTTTTGAAGAAGCTTTTGAAGCTGCTAAATTAATTAAACCTTCTTTAGCAATTCCAATGCATTATGGAAGTATTACAGGAAGGGAAGAAGATGCACAAGAATTTGTAGAATTGTGCAAGACAGAAAATATTGAAGCTGTTATTTTGGAGAAAGAATGATGGGTTTCTTTTTTAGAAAAAAAGAAACTATACTAATAGAAAAATAAATTAATAAAAATTTAAATAAAGTTGCACTATAATATCTAAATGTTTTTAAATATGAGAATTCTAATTATCTTATAATATTAATTGATGGCAGTCGATTAATATCCTTTGCATGCAGAGGTGATTCCTCTTTTTTTACTATTAGCTGAAAGTTTGTAAACTATTTAAACTTTTTGTTTAGATAAAACTTTTAGTAACATACAATTGAAAGGAGGTTAAAAAAATGGTATTAGATTTTGCAAAAGAAGCTATAGAAAACGTAAATACACATAGTATTAACTTTGATGAACTTCGAGCTGGAAAAGCAAATATTAAAGTTTTTGGTATTGGCGGATGTGGTTGCAACATGGTTACCTGGTTGTTTAATAAAGGCATAAGTGGAGCAACTATTATTGGATCAAATACAGATGCTTTGCATTTGAGTGTTACAAAAGCTGATGATAAAATACTTATTGGAAAAGAATTAACACGTGGTCTTGGTGCAGGCGGAAAACCTAAAATTGGTAGAGAAGCTGCAAAAGAGGCAATGGTTGATTTGAAAAGAGCTGTTTCAGGTTCAGATATGGTTTTTGTTTTAGCTGGAATGGGCGGAGGAACAGGAACAGGTGCTGCCCCAGTAATTGCTCAATTAGCTAAAGAAACTGGTGCTGTTGTGATAAGTGTAGTTACAATGCCTTTTGAATCTGAAAAAGCAAGAATTGACAAAGCTGAATTTGGTTTATCAGAATTAAGAGAAGTTACAGATACTTGTATTGTTCTTGATAATAATCGGCTCGTGGATATTGCAGGTCAGTTGCCAATTGAACAAGCTTTTGCTGTTGCAAATGAGCTTGTAAGCACAATGGTAAAAGGAATTGTTGAAACAATTACTCTTCCAAGTTTGATTAATTTGGATTATGCAGATGTTTCTTCAATTATGAAAAATGGTGGTGTTGCTGTAATTGGAATTGGTGAAGCAAATACACAAGATCGTGTTAATGAAGCTGTTAAGCAAGCCCTTACTCATCCTCTACTTGACGTGGATTATAAAGGTGCTACTGGAGCTTTAATACATATTACTTGTGGACCTGATTTAAAGCTTGAAGAATTTGATGTGATTGGACGTTCTGTTTCAGAAAATCTTAGTCCAGATGCACAAGTTATAATTGGTGCGAGAATTAGCAAAGACTTTATAGGGAAAGTTCGAGTTATTACAATTATGACCGGAGTTCATTCTCCATATGTGCTTGGTAAAGATTTTGAAGAAAGGAATTCTGCTCCTTCAAGGGAAATGTCAGATTTAGGTATTGAAGTTTGGAGATAAAAGAAACTTGTGAGAAAGAGAAACCAAAATTCATTTGATTTATTTTTTAGTGCCCCTGATAAATTAGGGGTTTTTTATTTTTTAAAACAATTTAGGATTTTCTAACTAAACTAAAGTCATCCTAATTGCTTCTTTGATGTGCCTTAGCAAATTTGAACTTGCTTATAATTCTTTATTGCTACACATAGGGAGATTTTATATGAATTTTTTTAACTCTTTTTTTAAATAAGTAATTAAGTTGGATATCTTTTTATCAGCTTCTTCTATTATGCTTTCTGCTCTCCTTTCCAGTTCTGTTTCAACCTCATCATAGATTTCAATAAATGAAACAAATTCATCTAATTGAGTTCTAATATCTTTATTTTTATCATAAATTTTATAAAAATTATATTTGTCATCTATATCACTACCGCCAATTTTTTTGAACTTTTTATTTAATCTTTCGTTTAGTTCCACATAAAGATCATTTAGAGCAGGTAAGTCTGAATAATGAAAAATAGCTCCACGAAAAGGAACTTCATTCACACAATAAGAAAAAAAACGTTTATCTGTTTCCTTCAAATTTGAACCTTCGTCCTCCCATCGAAACACTTTAAATTTATAAGTAAATTTTATAGGACACATAGCTTCCAAAAAAGTAGGATCTTCCATTTTAGACATTTTTTTTAAGTCCTCTTTTTCGGTTTCAGTAACTCCACTTCCAGCTAAAATCGCTTTGCTGTGTATATCTAACCAGAGAATATCTTCAGCTCCAATTTCTTTCAGTTTTGTAATTAGGTTTCTTTTCATTTTTTACAACGCCCTATAAAAACATGGTCACCAAATCCAAACTTGCCATAAACTGCAGCATTATCAATGTTCCCACAAGCACTACCATCTGAAAAATATATTGGTGCAAATGTATCATCCTCAACAGGTTTCCAAATTTTACTAAATCCTGGCACCCACATTTGTTGTTTTAAATTAAAAGTTATATGAAAGTTTCTATCAAGAATTTCTAAATAGTTCTTTAATAAATTTATATCTTCTTCAACAATAGCTCTCCAGCCAGGATGATTTAGTGCTTGCTTTTTTGATAATATTTCATTAAAATTGTCTCCCTCTTTTCTGGTAATCTCATAACCATCAAAAAGATTACTTTTGCCTTGAAAGTGAGCTTCCCAAATAAGCGAATTTTTATTACTAAGATACTCGCCAAGCCATAAGAGATATGCTGCTTGAGGGATTATCTTAATTTTATAATTCTTAGCATTATACCATATAGCAGTAGAGGTATCTCTCGTTCCAAGTACATCTGGCCGGTATATTAATCCTAATCTGCTTTCTATAGTTCTTTTATTTCCATCTTCATCATAGATTGTATTAAAATCATCCACAAATGCTTCAGTCGTTTCTTTAGATGTTAGAGGTCTTTTCATTCCAAGTTTTTTGAGTGCTTGAATTCCTTCATCATAAGTCACTCCTTCTTTACAACTGTTTTTGTTGCAATTTTTTATTAAAACATATTTCCCTGTTCTTTTATCTTCATCTAATTTTATTTGCATTTTTGTTTCAATTTTTTACCTCTTGAAAGTTGATACTCAAAACTATATAAAACAATGCCAGCACAATCACTTACGACAATAGAATATTTTATAAACAATTGAGAATTAAGAATCTCTATGCAAGATATAATCTCTTTAGAGAAGGTTGGATTAACAAAAAATGATAGGAAAGTTTATTTAGCTTTGCTTGAATTAGGCTCAGCAACAGTGAGCGATTTAGTAAAGAAAACAGCTTTGCATAGAAGTTATATTTATGATATCTTAGATAAATTGATTGATATTGGTTTGATTAGCTTTACTATAAAAAATAATAAAAAATATTTTAATTCTGAGAATCCTGAAAGAATCCTGCAGGTTCTAAAAGTCAAAGGGCAAATAATTAAAGAGAGTGAAAATGAGATAAAAAAGATTTTGCCAGAATTAATGAGAATACAAGGAATTGTTATTGAAAAACATGAGGCGAAAATCTTTGTTGGGAAGGAGGGTATTAAAAACATTTTGGAGGATATTTTAAAGGTGAAAAAAGATTTTGTTGTTTTTGGGGCAGAAGGTAAATTTAAAGATATTTTCAAATGGTATTTTGATAATTGGCAGGCAAGAAGGGTCAAGTTAAAATTAAAACATAAAATAATTTATAATGCTAAGTTAAGAGAAAACAGACCTGTCAAAGAGCAGAAATTAATTGAAATTAAGTTCTTGCCAGACGAATATGAATTTCCCGCCACAACAATAGTTTATGGAAACAAAGTAGGGATAATTATTTGGAATATAAATTCAATCGCTTTTATAATAGAAAGCTCAGAAGTGGCTAAAAGTTTTTTAAATTATTTTAATTTGTTATGGAAAATAGCAAAAGAATAATTTCAAGTCCTTAACTTCTTCGGCTCAATCATTTTGTTCTTATCATATTCTTCAAAGTAAAGAATTCTGTCCATGTCGACTTTTGCTCTTCGGGTGAACTTTTTTTCAAATTCATATCCAATTGGTAAAAGAGCTTCAACATCAACATCTTCTGGAATTCTTAAAGTTGTTTTTACTTGGGAATCTACAAAATGTCCAACCCAGCAAGTTGCCAAACCTTTTTCTTCTATTTTTAATAAAAAGTTTTGAATTGCTGCACCTGCTTGTTGCCGAGCGTAAATGTTTCCTCGTTCTTCATATGCATTTATTGTTCGTGCTTTTTTTGAACAAACAACTAAAACGTATTTTGCTTGTTTTAGAAAATCCTGTTGAGCTGCTTCTGCTAATTGAGAAATTTTTTCAAAATCACTTACAAGAATGAACTTTAATGAAAAGTTCCCTCCTGCCATTGGTGCATAACGCATTGAGTCAATACATTCTATGATTTCTTTCCAATCTGGTTTTTTAGAAGTAAATTTCCGCGTGCTTTTTCTTGACTTAATTGCTTTATCAAGTTTCATGATTTAATAAGGAGAAGGATGTTTTTAAAATATTTGATTATTGTTGGAAATAAAATCTAATAGTTTTATCTGATTCTATTTTTAAATCAATATAAACATTTCTGTAATTCTCTCCTAAGGGATTTGAAGAAAATGTATCAGCGTTTTTTACACTATATCCTGGGGTGGTGAAAAGGGTGTTATTTAGGGTATAAACTTTGCCTATTATTTCCTCACCTTTCTTTTTGTAATCTTGTTTACTCCAAGAAAGAATTGGTTGACCTATTATTTTTGTTTCTAAACTTAATCCACTCTTTTTTACTTTTTTAATTTCTGCTTCTCCAAATTCGCATTTTATATCATTTTCTAAACTTTTTAGAGAAGGAATTTCAAAAAGAGGAACATATCCAGTTATTGCCATAAAATTAAATCTTTTTTTAGTTTAAAAGAATTATTGTCTTTTATTATATACCTTTTTCAAATTCAATTTCTCCACCACCAAGGCATTTTTTTCCTTTGTAAAGAACAATTGCTTGGCCTTGGGATATTCCAGTTATGGGTTTTTTTAGAATTATTTCTTTTTTTTCTAAATTTAACTTTGCAGGAAGAAGTTCTCCGACATGACGAATTCTTGCAAAAACTTTTTTGTATTTTGGTTTAGATTCTATCCAATGTTGATTTTTTATAATTATTTTTTTTCTGAAGTTTAATTCATGACCTTCAGGTGCTGCAATTAAAATATTTTTTTTAACATCTTTTTTTGCAACATACCATTTTTTTAGATTTTGATTTTTTAGAGGGTTCCCCCCCCCCACCCTCCCTTTAGGAAAAGAATTTCTTTTTATTTCAAAACCATATCTTGGGCCAAGGCGTTGACCAATTGTGTAATAATAAATTCCATCATGTTCTCCGATTTGATTTCCTTTTGGGTCTAAAATTTTTCCTTTTTTAGGTTTGATTTTTTGCTGAAGAAATTTTTTTAAATTTATTTTTCCAATAAAACAAATTCCAACTGTTGATTTTTTATCATGGTTTGGAAAATTGTTTTTCTTTGCGATTTCTCTAATTTGTTTTTTTGTGTATTTTCCTATTGGAAATAAACAAGATTTTATTTCTGATTTTTTCAATCTGTATAAAAAATAAGATTGGTCTTTGGATTCGTCTTTTGCACGAAGAAGTTGGTTCTTTTTGTTCTTTCTTACAAAATGGCCTGTTGCAATTAAATCAATTCCTCTTTTTTTTTCTTCTTTGATTAGCAAGGGAAATTTTATT
>Ga0268285_1000240_pt1 | contig 34387 bp, 24 predicted proteins | sample saktaG_2_FD_190144 | JGI IMG/M metagenome (GOLD analysis project Ga0268285, IMG submission 190144) | Saline water microbial communities from Sakinaw Lake, British Columbia, Canada - sak_2013_06_06_120m | ecosystem: Environmental > Aquatic > Non-marine Saline and Alkaline > Saline ... | reverse complement strand
GCGGACCGAAGATGTTCTTTGCCGATTTCGGGTTGCGGGCAAAACGCCGGAACTCTGGGATCCGGTGACAGGACAGACCCGGCGACAAGTTGCTTTTACCGATTCGAATGGGCAAACCGGGATACCGCTGCGGTTCGGTCCTTACGGCTCCGTTTTCATAGTTTTCACGAATGAAGAGCCAAAATCATCTCCAACCAAAAACATTGTCAATTACACCGATTACGTGCCGGTCATGATAATCTCCGGCCCCTGGCAGGTTCGATTCGATCCGAAGTGGGGGGCGCCGGAAAAGGTGACATTTGACAAGCTGATAAGCTGGACGCAGCATTCCGAGCCGGGCATAAAATTCTACTCGGGCAAAGCGACTTATCGCACGACTTTTAATTTCGAGGAAAAAATTGACCGCCGGAAAGAGTATTGGCTCGACCTGGGCAAAGTGGAGGATGTCGGCATTGCCCGGGTGACATTGAACGGGCGGGATTTAGGCGTACTTTGGACCATGCCGTTCAGGGCGGATATTTCAGATGTATTGAAGCCGGGCCAAAATATATTGGAAGTGAATGTGATAAATTCATGGCGAAACCGCCTTGTCGGGGATCGTGACCTGCCGCAAAGCCGGCGATATACGAAAACAAATATCACAATCCGTCCCGAATGGAAATTACTGGAGTCGGGTCTGCTCGGACCCGTTACGATAGAAAAAAGTCGAACGGCCCCGTAATAAATAATGTCATTCCGGCCTTGATCCGGAATCCAGAAGCACGAAAATGGATTCCCGCTTTCGCGGGAATGACAAAATGTGACAATTACTTTTCGAGTGATTCGAGGATTTCTTTGCCACCGACTTTTAAGAGTTCATTAGCGATTTTTTCGGCGATTTCTTCGGCATCTTCCGCCGGGCCGGCAAGTTCTCGGCTGATGAAGGTTTTGCCCTGCAGGTCGGAGATAAAAGCTCGGATGTGGATGTCACCACCCGCTATTTCAGCATAAGCCCCTACCGGGGCGTGACAGCCGCACTGCATTGTCGTCAGGATTTTTCGCTCGGCGGCGGTTGTTGTTCTGGCGTCTTCGTCGTCTATGGCGCCGATGATTTCGTTCGTCTCGTCGTCGTCGGCCCTGGTCTGAATACCCAGCGCGCCCTGTGCGGGAGCGGGGATGAATACCGCCGGGTCGAAAATGAAGGAGATTTTGTCGGCCAGGCCGAGCCGCTGAAGGCCGGCCCGCGCCAGCAGGATCGCATCGAATTCATTCGTATCGAGTTTTCGCAATCTCGTGTGCACGTTGCCCCGAATGGGCGTCGGAACAAGATCGGGCCGGAGGTGTTTGATCTGGGCGACGCGCCTCAGGCTTGAGGTACCCATTTTAGCATCTTTTGGCAATTGATCGATAGAATCGACGGGCTCTTTTGCCACCAGGCAATCCTCGACATAATTTCTATCGAACACCGCCCCGATGCCCAGCCCTTCTCGCTGAGCGGTTGGCAGGTCCTTGTAGCTGTGAACTGCGAAGTCGGCCTCGTGAGCCGTCAGGGCATCTTCTACTTGCGAGGTGAAAAAGCCGGTCTCTTTAAGAGTCCACAAGGTAGTTCGCCTGTCCTTGTCGCCTGTAGTAGTGATTTCTTTGATTCTGATTTCCAGGCCCGGATGGAATTTTTTCAGTGTCGCGATGACATACTCGGTCTGAGCGATGGCCAGCGCCCCGCCGCGCGTTGCAACTGTAAGAGACTTCATGCATATCTTTCTAAAGGCACCCCCAAATGAATTTGGGGGCTAAATATTGCCTATGATTATATATTCGATTGTGATGTATTTTATATACATCGACAGCAACTATCAACCATAAACTGTGTTGAAACCGAACCATCGAGCACCGGAGGCCGTATAGAAATAATCTTGAAAAAAATGTTCTTTTGGGCATAATTGACCTCATAAAGTCAATCGATTGATATTTAAGGAAACCAGATGCAGAAGTATAGACGCACTATAATGTGGGTGGGTCTGCTGCTGATTATTGTGTTGATTGTCCTGTCCATTTATGGTGCGTTTATCGGCGCCGAGCGGGCGGAGCAATTATTCAATCAGCCTCCATTAGTGGTTTACTGGATGGCGCTGGCAATGTTGCTGATCATCGGGATCGCAGCTTTTCGCCGGCTTCTTCGCGTGCCCGGATTATTGCTGATACATGCCGGCTGTGTCTTGATTCTTGCCGGCGGGATGTGGGGCTCGCGTGCCGGGCACGACCTTCAGAAAAGGTTCTTTGGAATCGATAAAATCCGCTCCGGCCGAATGGCAATCTACGAGGGCTCAAGTAACAATCACGTCGCACTCGACGGCACCCGCGAGCAGAAAGAGCTGCCCTTCTCCCTGAAACTGAAAGACTTCCGAATAGAATATTACCAGCCGGTATATCTGCAGATCGAAACACGCCAGGGCCGGCAGTGGAAACTGCCCGTCGAAGTCGGCAAGGAATTTCCTTTGAGCGAGGAAGCCGGCACTATAAAAATCGTAAAAGAATACGAGAACCTCAAGATAGGAATGGAAGAGGGCAAGAGTGTCTTCTTCGACGATCCGTCGCCCGGCTCGAATCCGGCACTCGAAGTTCAGATTACCGAACCGGGCGGCCAAACGTCCACTCAATACGTCTTCGAACTTTTCCCCGGACACAGCCACGGCCAGGACAAATTCTTGCTGCGCTATCACAGAGTCATCAGCGATTATATAAGCGAGCTGCAGATCATCGAAGGTGACAAAGTCGTCGCAGAGAAGGACATCGAAGTCAATCATCCACTGCGTTTCGGGGGTTACCATTTTTACCAGAGTTCGTACGATGACAAGGCCGGGCAGTATACCGTTCTACAGGTCGTTTCCGATACGGGCCTGTACGTCGTTTATGCCGGCTACTGGATGCTCTGCCTCGGCGTCATCTGGCATCTGTGGCTAAGGCATATCTTTTCAAGGTTTAAAACATAAATGGAAATTAAATACACGATTCAGGGCTTACTTGTTTACATGACGATCGCCGCGTATTTACTGGCGTTCGTCACAACCGTTCTTCGCCGGCCCAAAGCCGGGCATGCCTTATACCTGCTCGGTTTTGCCATTGCCGTTTGCGCATTCGGCTACCGCTGGTATCACGTCCGGCATGTGCCGCTGCAGAATCTTTTCGAAGTATTTTTATGCCTGGGCATGATTTATCCGGTCTCACTATTTTGCCGGCGAGTGCTTCGCGTGGGCGGTTACAGCGCCGACATGCTCATCGGAGCGATCGTGCTTTCCCCCGCGGGCTTCATATTCAACGCCGAGCCGCAGCATCTCCCCCCCGCCCTGCAGAGCTGGCTCTTTACGCCGCACGTTGCCGTTTATATGTTATCATACATCTTTATGGCAAAGGCCACCTTCCAGGCGATTTGCCAACTGGCCGGTAAGAATCCAAAGCCAGGCGAAAAACTCCTGCCGCCCGAAGAGGCGACGTACCGCATTATCTGCGTTGGCTTTCCTTTGCTGACGCTCGGCCTCATCCTCGGCAGTTACTGGGGCAAACTCGCATGGAGCGACTACTGGGGCTGGGACCCGAAAGAACTCTGGTCGCTGGCGTCGTGGCTTGTGTTCCTCGGATATTTCCACTTCCGTTACATGTTCGGTAAAAAGCACCCACGGATTAACAGCCTCTGGGCGATTGCCGGCACGGCCACTATCATCATCACGCTGCTCTGGGTGAATCTCTCCAGAATCTTCTCCGGCCTGCACAGCTACGCTACCTAAAATCCGGCCTTTTACTCTCCGAGGAAAACAGGTATATTATCGATTTTGTAGAATCAATGAATATACCGATGAATTAGGAGAGCTATGAGAACTTCACTTTTTACTACGATATGTTTATTGCTGGCCTGTATAGCGGGCTGCGCGACGATTACACACAACCGCACTCAAGGCGTAAAGAACATAACGATTGACAATGGTATTCTATGCGTGTCTTACGATGTAAATGACGGCACGTTTTCCGCCCGCCGGGGCGAGAAAGTATTTGTAAAAGATGCGCGTTTTAAGCAAGGTGTCGATGGCGGTATCCCGAAGGTCCGAACGTCAGGTATCCAGGATACGCTCGGATCCGCGCAGACCATCGAAGTCAAATTTCCATCCGGCTATATTTATACGCTCGCACTGTACAGAAATCTGCCGTTTGTCTGTATTAAATCGCAAATGCACAATCCGACCAATGAAATGCTCATCATAAACAAGATGGTCCCCGTCAGTCTCCAGGTCGATCTCGGCAAGGCCGCCGAGGACCTTCGAATCCTTGGCACTGACGGGCTGACCACCGCCGAAAAGGAAAGAACCGGCTATATGTTCCTTGCTATGGCTGAGCCTGACACGCGAACCGGCATCGTAGCCGGCTGGCTGACGCACGACCGCGCGAGTGGTATTGTCCTATCGAAACCAGCCGAGGACTCCATACGTATCGATGCAAGGAGCGAATACGGAAACCTGCTCGTCGAGCCGGGCAAAAACGCCGCTGGCGAAATGTTCGCAATCGGGTACTTTGACGATGCACTGGTCGGGCTCGAAGAATACGCCGGGGCAATCGCAAAAAGATACAGAATAAAACTGCCCGAAATTCCATCCGGCTATTGCACATGGTACTCCAAACCAAACGGCGGCGCTTCCGACGAAGAACACATGGCCGAGCTTGCCGAGTTCTGCGGACGGGAATTGACAAAGTTCGGCTTCAATCTGCTGCAGATAGACGATAAATGGCAACTGAGCCGTCGTGACTTCACCAATTACAATCCGAGCGGCCCCTACCCGAACGGGATGAAACCGACCGCCGAGAAGATTAATGAAGAGGGAATGACGGCCGGTATCTGGTTCATCCCGACCGGCTGGGACCCGAACAGGCCTGTATTCGACGACCACCAGGATTGGTTTGTTCACAAAAAAGACGGTTCGATTTACACCGTGTACTGGGCGGGAAGCTGCCTGGATATGACGCATCCCGAGGCCCGCGAGTTCCTGTACGGAGTCATCGCCCAAATAACGAGAGACTGGGGCTACAAGTACATCAAGATCGACGGGCTGTGGACCGGGATGGCCGCAAAGATATTGTATCCGAAGCCGGACTATCGCGACGACAATCTCGGTGACGCCGTTTTTCACGACCCTTCCAAGACGAACATCGAGGCATATCGTGACGGTCTTAAACTCGTTCGCAAAGCCGCCGGCAGGGATGTGTACATCCTCGGCTGTAATATCGCGCAGAACATGCGAACGCTCGGCGCTTCGATCGGGCTGGTGGACGGGATGCGAGTCGGAAGGGATATTGGCGCCAGATGGAGTGGAATTATCAGCGGGGCAACCATGGGCACGCGCCTGTACTTCATGCATAACCGGACCTGGCATAATGATCCCGATTGCCTGATGCTGCGCGACCCGCTGACTCTCGACCAGGCCCGTGCGTGGGGCTCATGGATCGGCATAAGCGGCCAGTTGAATATCGCCAGTGAATGGCTGCCCGGTCTGCCCGACGACAGGCTCGATATTGTCAAACGTTCCATGCCGAACCACGGCTTGAACGGCCGGCCGATCGATCTGTTCGAATCGGACATGGCACAGGTCTGGCATCTGACGGGCGGCACAGGCCGGCAAAGAAAAGATATCATCGGCCTGTTCAACTGGAACGATGAGCAGTCCGATACAGTCCGCGTCGATCTGGAAAAGCTCGACCTGCCCGCCGGTGCCGGTGGAAACTATGTCGGCTTCGATTACTGGGCCAATCAGTTTATCGAGCCGTTCTCGGGCGTGCTCGAAGCGGAACTACGGCCTTCCTGCTGCCGGATAATCAGCATCCGCCCGCTCGGCGACAGACCAGTGCTTATGAGTACATCCAGGCACGTCACCCTGGGCATCGTGGATGTTTACCAGGAGAGCTGGAACAGTAGAAAATACGAGATGCGAGGTAGATCCAAAGTCGTCGGAGAGGACCCGTACGAGCTTCGTATTTATGCCCCGGCCGGCAGCGATCCATGGCAGCTCCAATCAGTAGATGTTTCACAGGCCGATAGCAAGGCCGGTGTCACTATCGAATCCGAGCAAGCCGGGCCGGAAATCCGCGTCACCATAAACAGCCCGGAGAATCGCACGGTGTCATGGAAAATTGTATTTAAAAAAGAATTATGACAAACTGAGAATAAAACCGCAAATAGAACTGTCCCGAATTTTATGCTCTTGAAGGAGGCCGTAAATGATGTTGCAAAAAACCAGAATCATGATAGTGCTTGTTGTTCTTCCACTGATTGCCGGATATGTACAAGCGGCGACAAACGAGACAGTGATAATTGCACAAAACGGCACGGCGAAAGTGGTCATAGTTGTTGCCGATGATGCTGAGGAATCCGAGCGATACGCGGCGACCGAACTGGCCGGCTTTCTCCGACAGATCACCGGCGCGACATTCGAGATTCAAGCCCCCCCTGCCGCCGGTCAATCCCGATTGCTCGTAGGTCCCGGAGCAGCCAAATCGGCCACGGCAGATTTCTCCACCAATGGTCTTGGCTCCGACGGTATTGTCATCCGCACAGTTGGCGACGATTTGATTTTAGCCGGAGGCCGGCCGCGAGGTACACTCTATGCGGTTTATACATTCCTCGAAGAGAACATCGGCTGCCGGTGGTGGTCGTCGAAAGCCAGCACAATTCCAATCAAGCCAACGCTCCGAATCGAACGGCTCAACGTTCGCTACGTGCCGCCGCTGGAATATCGCGAGACGTTCTGGTTCGACGCCTTCAACGGCGACTGGGCCGTGCGGAACAAGAGCAACGGCAACAGCGAACGGCTGGACGCCAAACGCGGCGGCAAACACACGTACGAAGGATTTGTGCACACTTTCTTCCCGCTAATCCCGCCGGAAAAATATTTCGAGGACCATCCCGAATGGTTTAGTGAAATCGACGGCAAACGCATTCACGAGCGGGCGCAGCTCTGCCTGACGAACGAAGAAATGCGCGCCGAGCTGATCAAGAATCTTAAAGTGCGTCTGCGCAATAATCCGGCCGCTACGATTGCCTCCGTCTCGCAGAATGACTGGCACGGAAACTGCCAGTGCAGTAAATGTGCCGCAATCGAGAAAGAAGAAGGCAGTCCCGCGGGACTAATGCTGCGATTTGTCAACGCCGTAGCCGAAGATATCGAAGATGAATTTCCAAACGTTGCTATCAGCACTTTAGCGTATCAGTACACGCGCAAGCCGCCGAAGATCACAAAGCCGAGACCCAATGTAATCGTAAGGCTATGCAGTATCGAATGCTCTTTCAGCAAGCCGCTGTCTGATGAGCGAAACAAGGAGTTTCGCGACGATATTGTCGGCTGGTCGAAGATATGCAACAGGCTTTACATCTGGGATTACACGACCAACTTCCGGCACTATATTCTGCCGCACCCGAACCTGCGTGTGCTGGGTCCGAACGTCAAATTCTTCGTCGACCATAGCGTCAAAGGTCTCTTCGAACAGGGTGCGTATACGTCCAGCGGCGCCGAGATGGCCGAGCTGCGGGCCTGGGTCCTGGCCAAGTTGCTGTGGAACCCGACGCTGGATGGGCAGGAGCTTATCGATGAATTCATCGCCGGATATTACGGCCCCGCCGGCCCGCACATTAAAGACTATTTGAAAATCACGCACGATGCCGTCGAGGCAAGCGGCGATCATCTGGGGTGCTTCTCACAGCACACGGCCAAATTTCTGTCTTTCGAAACACTCAGCAAGGGCTGGGAGCAATTGAAAGTCGCCGAAGACGCCGTCATGGATAATCCCGAATTGCGCTTCCGCGTCCAGGTTGCCCAGCTACCGATAATGTACACATTTATAATGCGATGGGACGACATGCGCCAGGCATGCCAGGCCGCGGGCGCCGAATGGCCGATGGCCGATTCTATTAAAGCAACATTTGAACAATTTACGGAAGTGGCCAGGAAAAAAGACGTCACCCGACTCAATGAATGGCAGGACGGCTTCGTCAATCTTGAAAAAGCTATCGAGCGTGCTAAAAATTAAACGTCCTATAACATCGCAATCAAATACACAACCCAAAATTCGCGCTTGTCGCTTTTGTGGGATCGCAGTATATTTGCATTAATGTACAGTGACACACCACCTCAAATTTGGCTCTTTGAGACCTTGCGGGACGAGGTCTTATTTTGTGAAAGGAAATATAGAATGGCTCGATTTATTCGGATAACAAGCTGTGTATTTCTGGTTTGCGTTGCCGGGGCGGCAATCGCCGAACCGCAGTACGCCCCGGACCGGGAGGCGGACATTCTGCATATCACTATCGATGTGACGCCCGACTTCAAGAACCGGACTATCGCGGGAACGACGACGATTAAGTTTGCGCCGATTTCCAAGCCGCTAACGGAGTTCCGGCTGGACGCGGTCGACCTGGATGTTTCCTCGGTTATGTCAAGCGCTAAGATTGAAGGATATACAGCGACGGATAAGGCCATAACGATAACCTTCGAGCCGGCGGTTCCGGTCGGAGCCGAGACAACCGTCACGGTCGTCTACGAGGCCGAGCCGAAGCAGGGACTGTACTTCCGCACGCCGGAGATGGGCTATCCGGAGCAGGACACACACCTTTTCACCCAGGGCGAATCCCACTTGGCTCCGCACTGGTATCCCAACTACGATTATCCCAACGAGCGTTCGAGCTCCGAGGTGATTTGCCGGGTGCCGGAGGATATGACGGCCATATCGAATGGCAGGCTCGTTTCCGAACAAATGGATCCCGCCAGCGGGCTGAAGGCCGTGCGCTGGCTCCAGGACAAACCCCACGTAAACTACCTGATCGCCCTGGTGGCTGGGGACCTCGGTAAGATCGAATCGAAGTACAGGGACATTCCCATCGCTTTTTATACGCCGGCTTCACAGATACAATATGCAGAGAATTCATTCAAGGACACGGCGGATATGCTGGAGTTCTACGAGAAAGAAATCGGCGTGCCCTATCCGTGGGACAAGTATTACCAGGCTGTCGTCCAGGACTTCGTGGCAGGCGGGATGGAGAACACAACACTGACCATATTGACGGAAGGCACACTTCACACCGACGAGACGGAAAACATCCGTTCGAGTCAAAGCCTTGTAGCCCATGAGATGGTCCATCAGTGGTTCGGGGATTATGTCACGTGCAAAGACTGGAGCCATACGTGGCTCAACGAAGGCTTTGCCACGTACTACGAAGATTTATACGATGGCTACAAGAACGGCAGAGACAGTATGCTCGCCGGTCTGTACGGCACTGCGTCGTCTCTGCTTCGCAACCGTCCCGAGCACAAACCGATTGTCTATCGCTCGTACAAACATGCCGACGAGCAGTTCGACTACCGGACCTATGGCAAAGCCGGCTGGGTACTGCACATGCTTCGGACCGAACTCGGCGAGGAGATGTTCCGCAAATGTGTAAAAACATATCTCGAACGGCACGCTTTGAGCAGCGTGGTGACAGATGACTTCCGGTCGGTTATCGAGGAATTGACCGGTCGGTCGTATGACCGGTTCTTCGACCAATGGATTTATCACGGCAGACATCCTGATTTAACAGTCAGCTATAACTGGTCGGAGAAGGACAAGCTCGCTAAAATCTCCGTAGAGCAGACGCATGAGGTCACCGAGAAAGTAATGCTGTTTCATTTCCGGACGAAGGTTCGTTTTATGATAAAAGATGAGCTGATCAACCGCGAGATTGTTGTCGACAGCAAACAGCATGACTTCTACTTCCGGCTGCCCGACGAGCCGAACGTCGTTCGATTCGATCCCGATTACGGCCTGCTGGCCGATATCAAGTTCGAAAAGCCCACGGCGATGCTGTACGAACAATTGGACAATCTTAACGACGTGATCGGGCGGTTAAGGGCCATCGACGCGCTTAAGGAAAAGAAGGATAAGAAGACCGTCGAAAAGCTCAAGGATGTTCTCAACAACGACCCGTTTTACGCCGTGCGTAGAAATGCATCTTCGGCGTTGAGCGAGATTCACACTAATGAAGCGCTCGATGCGCTCGCCGACTCGCTGGTCCAGGCCGATGCGCGGGTGCGCCAGCGGGTTGTCAGAGATATAAGCAGTTTTTACAGATCTGAAACTCTGGCACTTTTAAAAAGAACTTTAAGAAGCGAAAAGAATCCCGCGATTCTGGAGGTGGCGATTCGCAACCTCGGTCTCTACCATCATAAGAGCACTCGCCGCCTGCTTCTGAAGTATCTCCAATCCGTGTCTTTCCGCAACGAGCTGGCAACCGCCGCGATCGAGGCGATTCGTATGCTGGATGAGCCTCTCTTTATTGTACCTCTCCAGAGAGTGCTGGATGAGCGAGAGATGGACTTTCGTTCATGGGACTTCACACGGGGACTCAGCACACTGGCGTACATCTCCCGCAATGAAGACGATAAAACAAAGGTACGCAACTTTTTAGCCGGCTATGTCAATCATCCTAAGAACAGGATTCAGGCCGGGGCGATTGGGGCATTGGGAACCCTTGGCGACCCCAGGGCCATCCCCATCGTCGAGACTTTTTCCAATGATGAGCCGGACGACAATATCGAGCGTTCCGCCGAGAGAGCCCTCAAGCAATTACGCGAACGTAAGCCGCTTGTTCCGGATGAAATCGTCCGCCTGCGCGAAACGGTCGACGAATTCAGGAAAGAAACCGACAAACTTAAAAACGACATGGACGACATCAAAAAGCGGCTGGACGCAAAAGAAAAAGACACCGAAAAAGAAGATAAAGACGAAGCATCAGATTCGAACAAAGACACTCCTCCGGATAAATCCGAGGAGAAATAGTCTCGAATCCAGCTTATAAATTTATTCGCCAAAGTGCATCGGCGTCAAAATACACAAAATATAGAAAAAGTAAATTTTGTGCGCACATTTCGACAGTGCAATTACACTATAATAACAGAAGCTTCCATTCGACGTCGCTTAGGACAAGGATATCAGCAGGTTCTTTGAATGGTAAATTGTTGTGAATTTGAATTCAGAAACACAATTAGTTGAAGCCGCCCAAAATGGCCATTTGGAAAGCTTCGGTGCTCTCTACAAACGTTATCACAGCCCGATGGTTGCATTGGCTTACTCGATACTGGCCGACAGAGACCTCGCAGAGGATGCCGCCCAGGAAGTATTCGCCATCGCCTGCCGCGACATAGAGAGTTTGAAAAGTAAAGATAGATTTGCCGCATGGTTGGCGGGTATTTGCCGGAACGTTTCGAGGCAGATGCTCAGAGCCAACAGAATCAAGCCGGCCGCTTTGAGCGACGAACACGCCGCCCGGAGCGTGAAAGATAGCGAGGATCGCCGGGATACCATTCGCCAGGCGGTCTGGAAACTTCAAGAAGCAGAAAGAGAGTTGATTGTTCTGCGTTACTTCGACGGATTCTCGCAGGCACGGATATCGGAAGTTCTGGGTCTGTCGCCGCAGGCAGTAAACGGCCGGCTGGTTCGGGCAAAACGTAAGATTGCACAGTATTTGAAAAGAAACGGTTTTACGGGAGACGATTATGGAACGTCCTGAAAATAATAAATGGCTCGATGAAGCCCTAAGTGACGTCATCGGCTCGAAAAAAACACGGACAGACTTCAAACAGTGGAAACAGCAGCACCCGGACGCCGTAAAAATGTTAACCTCGCGGGCAAGCGGCTCTACGGTATCGAAACGCCCGCTGATTATAAGGAACACAATTATGAAAAGTCCAATCACAAAATTAGCCGCGGCGGCGGCGATAATAATAGCAGTAACGCTGTCAATACATCTCTGGGATAAGTCAACACCTTCAGTATACGCTTTCGAGCAAACCGTTGAAGCTATGCAAGGCAAGCGGTCGTTTCACATACAGACCTACTTCCAACAGCGCCGCAAGGACGAGTTCTGGGCCCAGTTCGATGAAGAAGGGAAACTGATTCGCTTTCGGCAACATGAAGGCGAAGGTCCGAAGCAAACTATGGTGACACTATGGGAAGACGGCGTGCTAAGCCAGTATTATCCACCACCGTGGGGCATTCACCTGATGTCACGTGTCGACAACACCGGCGGCGGATTGGAGAATTTGGAGGAATTCGACCCGGAAACCATCGTGCAGGAGATTCATGCGCTGGTCGACGACGGCAAGGCCATCATGGAGATCCAGGAGCCCTCGCCTTACGCAGACCTGATGACGATTCAGGTGACGCGCATAGACGACAAGTCGCTCCAACAGGTCCTGGTTGTCGATCCAGACACGAAATTCGTCGTTAGAGTTGACAACTACTGGGATCGAGGCGGAGAGCAAGTGTTCCACAAGGGCACTGAGGTGCTGGAATACAACGAGACCATGGATCCCAGACTCTTCGTGCCGGATTTCCCGGAAGACACAATCATAATAGATCAGGTTTCACAAGAAGTCGGCCTCGCTCAGGCTGACATGAGTAATGAGGAGGCTGCCTCTGAAACCGTACGCCAGGCCCTGGAAGCCTGGGCCGCGGCCGATTATGCCAAGGCTGGGAAACTCTTCGGCGGCGCCCCACCAGAGTTGCTGCTGACAGAGCATTATAGCAGCTTACAGCCCATTAACATTATTTCCATCGGTCGCCCGGAACCGGTTCAATACATAAAACCTTTGTTCAGCGTGAAGTGCACATACGAGGTCGAACATGACGGCCAGGTAAAGACTGTCAGCCCGACATTTGGTGTTACTGCAGTCAATGGTCAACCGGGACGCTGGTATGTACGCTTCCATGTTATGCTATCAACTGAAGATACAATAACTTTGAAGTACAGAACGGTAATGGAGATCAATGACTCTCGCCTTGAAGTCGACCCTCAAGACAGCATCGTAAAGGGGATAATTGTGCCCGGAGTGCAGGTTGGCGACTATACGCTTGGTATAAGCAAAGACGATGTTTTGGAAAGTCTGGGACAACCAAACCATATTGTCTATGAGAACAAACATTATACTCTTAACAACCTTCCGAAAAGGTATTACATGATTTACAGTGATATTTCCTTTTCAATCGTTGATGATTCAGTCAAAGGGATTGGCGTGGGTAGGCCTTCCTACAAATTCACCAATGGATTAGGAGTAGGTGACTCTGAGCATGACATTATACAGGCTTTTGGTGACGACTTCCGTATCAAAGAGACTGAGTGGAAGGATTTTCTCACTTACGAAAGTGAAGGTCTAACGTTTGAAATCCACAAGAAGGACAGAACGGTAATGGAGATCAGCATTACTCCCCGTGACAGTGAATAAGGAGTAATGCTCAGCGAACAGAATGCACATTTCATAAATAATCAACCGGCCGAGCTTGTTTAACTCGGCCCTTTTCTTTATTTCAAGACGGGGAAGAATTATGAAAAGTCGAATATTGAAACTCGTCACAACCGCGGTGATAATTACAGCGGCGCTTATCGCCATACTTCAGTTCAACAGCCCGCTCAACAGAGCAATTTTCGCCCGCGTCGATTTGTCGGAAAATGTCCGGAAATGCAAAACCTTAACGTGGAAAATTACCCTTCTGGATAAAGCGACGAGTATCCGGTGTATGGCCCTCGAACCATATTACGTCAGAGTTGAATGGCTGAGTGGAAAGGTTTGGCTGTTAGATCGTCGCAAGAAACAACTGATCATGATGAATCCTGCGAAGAAAACAGCAAAGATAATGGTCATAGGACGGGAAGTTCCTGATATATACGTTGACATATACGACTCTGCTCGAAACTTTAAGAATATGCCCGAGTATTCCATCGAGCGGATAGGTCAACGTCGGATAGGCCAAAAGCAGGCAATAGGTTTTCATCTTACAAACAAAAAAGAAAATGATGAGATAATTATTTGGGTTGATCCTCACTGCCAACTGCCCATGCACATCGAATTCTTTGAAGCAAACGAATTGGGACAGATGGAACCAAAGATAATCTGTAGCGACATTGTTTTCGATGTTGAACTGGATGAATCGCTATTTAAGATTGACCTCAAAGGATACGAAGTGGAAGAATTTGATTCTGGTTGCATTGATGGCCGCCTTAACATCCGATCCTGAGCAGCTCCAGAAAAATCGAAGTAAGAATGATAATACAAGGCCGGGCCTGATTAGCTCGGCCTTTTTTATGCGCTTTGAGAAGTAAAATCCGGCAGAAATTAATAATTTTCTTTAGATTAAATAAGATGGTTTAATCGTTGTATATACGGCGATCGATCGTTTAGAGATTAGTAATGAGGCTTTCAGATGATAGAAGACAAGATTCTTCTATGGAAAATGAAGCATGGCAGCAGTGACGCACTGAGCCGTATTTATGAGAAGTACAAGAGTGATTTATTTTCATTGGCGAATTCTCTTTTACATGACCTAAATGCAGCAAAAGATGTTGTACACGATGTTTTCGTCTCTTTTGTAAAATCTGCTGATGAATTCCAGCTAACCGGAAGCCTCAAAGGATACTTGTTGACGTGCGTTGCTAATCTTTCGCGTGACAGAGTTCGTGCAAGAAAAAGAGCGCCCATTGGAATGAACAAAACTGATATAGCAATACCTGATTATAAAATACCAAGTCAGGCTTTAATATCAGCAGAAGAGCTGCACCGCCTGAGAGATGCGATAGCGAAAATTCCTTATGAGCAGCGAGAAGTGGTTATACTGCACCTGCAGGGCAGAAGAACGTTTAGGCAAATAGCTGAATCTCAGGGTATTGGGGTCAGTACAATCCAGAGCCGATATCGATATGGATTAGAAAAGCTGAGATCTCTTTTAGATGGTGAGGTTGAGAAATGAAACCGTTAGATTATTTTGAAAAACTAATAAGAGATTTAAACGTTCTGGATATCAATACCAGTGCCGAAATGGATCGGCGAATTTTGCACGATACCCTGAAAGCACAACAAAAATTAAAACAAACAAAATTGGCTGGAACTCAGCCAGATATTAGGAGAATAATCATGAAAAGTCCAATTACAAAATTAGCCGCCGCGGCGGTGATTATCGCCCTGGTCGTTCTGGGATTATTCGAATTCATCGGCACCGAAAGCACTTCCGGCGTGGTCTGGGCCGAAGTAGCCAGGAAAGTCGAAGCCAGCCGAGGCAGTATCGTCCGCTGCAGGGAGACTACTTCATTTCAGCCCTCAGATGAAACCGACTATTCAATCACGTACACCTCACCGAGATACTCCCGAAAGGACGTCTACAAAGCAGGACAAATCACCGAATCCTATTACGAGGACTTCGACACAAATACTATGACATACTTCAATCACATACACAAGCACTACATGTCTCGCACATTTAACAAAAACAAGAATGAATTCTTCCTGGAGCAACACGAGGACTGGATGAATCCCAGGTACCTGGTTCAGAGAATCCTGTCCGGTGAGCACAGAAAGCTCGGACAGAAGACCATAGAGGGAGTATCGTGCGAGGGCATCGAAACGACCGACCCGGTTGCCCTGGGACCATTGCCTGGACCGGTCAATCGTCTGGAAGTGGAAATGCGATTGTGGGTTAGCGTGGAAACAGGATACCCCGTTCTGTTCGAGAGTAAAATAAGTGGCGAGGCAGAGGGTAAGGCGATGTCATCTGAGGGCGTCCTGGATCAGTTCCAGTGGGATGTGGAATTGGATCCGAGTTTCCTGGAGCCAAATATCCCGCCGGACTACGTAGATATGCGCACCCTCTAAACAAAGATAGTTTCCCATAGGCCGGGTCTTTTGTCCCGGCTTTTTTTGCGCGCGGGTTTGTCGGTTGGGCACGGACTGTGCAATCTGCAAAATCTGCGGTTGAAAAATCTGTTGCAAATATTCGTAGCCGCCGTATAACATAACACAACTTAGCCACTCATATATCAGGAGCAGAAATATGAAGCGTTATCAATGGATTCTAATCATAGCAATGAGTTCCATATTCGCAACCGAGGTCTGTGTCTTTGGCGCGTCTAACAACTGCAAAGTTTCGGGCGAGTTAAAAAAGTGGCACGATGTCACGCTTACCTTTACCGGCCCGGAAACAGGCGAAAACGCCCAGCCGAATCCGTTCCGCGATTACCGCCTCATTGTGACATTCACCAAGGGCCGGAAACAATACGTCATCCCCGGTTATTACACCGCTGACGGCAATGCCGCCGAAACTGGTGCCAAAGTAGGCAACAAATGGTACGTGCATTTCGTGCCGGATGAAACAGGCTCATGGACTTACGCCGCATCCTTCCGCACCGGGGCGGACATTGCTCTTTCGAGTGATCCTCAAGCCGGCTCGCCAGCGGCATTCGACGGTGTCACGGGAACACTTGAAATAGCAGCAAGTGACAAAACCGGCCGGGACCACCGTGCCAAAGGACTGCTCAAATACGTCGGCAAGCGCTATCTTCAGTTCGCTGAAACAGGTGCGTATTTCATCAAAGGCGGCGCCGACAGTCCCGAAAACTTCTTAGGCTACGCCGACTTCGACGATACATTTGACGCCGGCGAGTTGAAACGCGATGGCGAAGCCGCGGGCGACGAATTCATCCACCATTACGCCCCACACGTCAAAGACTGGCGGCCGGGCGACCCGACATGGAAGGACGGCAAAGGCAAGGGCATGATCGGAGCACTGAACTACCTGGCTTCCAAAGGCATGAACAGCGTCTATTTCATCCCTTACAACATCGACGGCGGCGACGGCAAAGACGTCTGGCCCTGGACGAATCCGAAGGAAAAATTTCGCTTCGACTGCAGCAAGCTCGACCAGTGGGAGATTGTTTTTTCGCACATGGACAAGCTCGGCCTCATGCTCCATATCATTACGCAGGAGACGGAAAACGACCAGGGGCTCGACGGCGGCGATCTCGGCCCCGAGCGAAAACTCTACTACCGCGAACTCATCGCCCGCTTCGGCCATCACCTGGCACTGACCTGGAACCTCGGCGAGGAAAACACCAACACAACCGACCAGCGCAAGGCCTTCTGTAAATATATCAAAGAGCTCGATCCCTACGGCCATCCGGTCGTCTGCCATACGTTCCCTGGCAAGTATGACGAAGTTTACAAGCCGTTGTTAGGATACGAATATTTTAACGGCCCATCGCTGCAGACCAACGATACGCATAACCAGACGACAAAATGGCTCGACCAGTCCGCCAACACGGCACGGCAGTGGTTCGTGTCTCTGGACGAGATCGGCCCGGCACATACCGGCGTCAAGCCCGACGCCGACGACTACTGGCACGATGAAGTCCGGCACAAACACTTATGGGGTCATCTGATGGCAGGCGGTGCCGGCGTCGAATGGTACTTCGGCTATAAATGGGCCCACAACGACCTGAACTGCGAAGACTGGCGCAGCCGGGACCATCTCTGGGACCTGACCCGATTCGCTTTAGAGTTTTTCCATAAGCACCTTCCTTTCACCGAAATGGCCCACCACGATGAGCTGACTTCCGCCAGGAACGATTACTGCTTCGCGAAGCCCGGCCAAATTTACGCCGTATACCTGCCAATCCCTAAGGGACAGGCCGGCGGCACAACGAAACTCGACCTGGGCGACCACTCGGCAACCTTCACCGTAAAATGGTACAACCCGCGCACCGCCGGGGAGCTTCAAACCGGCACCAAAACCGAAATAACCGGCCCCGGCCAAGTCGCCATCGGCCAGCCGCCCAGAAACACCGACAAAGACTGGGTCGCCCTGATAAAGCTCAAATAACTCCATCGCAAGCAGGTAGATAGAGCATTTTGGGCATTTCTTGACGGAAATTGGCCCATTCGACTGCGCTCAGGACATGCTTTGAATTGGCTTTGTTTGGCTTTGTTTTCTCGTGCCCCGCAGGCCGGAATATTATCATAATCTCCTTTCAAATAAGACTTTGCGCCAATTTATCCAACCGGCAAATTGGGTTTGTTTTTTCAACCCCCAGCGCAGGTCTGGGGGCTAAACGAGATTGGCTTTGAATTGGCTTTGAATTGGGTTTGTTTTCTCGCAGCCTGAAAGGCTGAAAATCCTCATAATACCCTTTCATATAGATACTTACGCCCATTTTACCCATTCGCAAATTGGCTTTGTTTTTTCAACTTAAGCTCAATTTTTCGTCGTTTTCTACTCTTTTTCACCTGTTTTTTTCATCATTTTGGCTTTTTTTCCATTTTTAGTTCAATTTTTGAATTCTAAATTCTCAATTCTATACTCACCATCCTGTTATCTTGTCTACTGTATTCTATTTGTTAATCATTATACGAAAAATTTAACAAAAAGGCGGGCATATCTTTAAAAAATCTCCGTGAGACGGAGTTCTTTGTGCGTAGTGCGTAAATCAACTTAAAGTAGACAGGATTTATAGGGACAAACATGGATTTATGAGTCGTATTGGGTAAGGACCAGGTGGCAGCCACTGAATGAGCGAAGCGAATGAAGTGGATGGGGAGCATCCGTCCTTAGTTTCCATTAGGAAATCCTATATCAACACTCGATGTTGGGATTCCTGATGGACATGAAACAGCAATCACCACTTCTCTGTTGCCAACACTGACCTTGGATGCAATGATTGGCGGAATTTCGTTTGGTGGACACTCCTTAACCAAAGTTTCCAGACAACTAGTGAAGATACGTGGATCCAAGTTGATATCCCGAAGCTCACCGGTGACCAGAAAGATTGCACAGTAGATCCAATAAGGATCTGCGTCAATCGCTGGCATTGCTATAGGTTCAAGACGCATTTCTTTGCATAGATTAATGAATTTAGCTTCACGACGCTGCTTGTCTGACGACGGAGTTGGTACTTTGCGCTGAACAGCACGATCTTGATCTAATAAAACATCGAAACGCAGTGACAACAGGAACCACAGAGGAAGACTCTCGTCTTGAGAATAGTCCAATCGCCGCCAATCACCCCTGGGGTGGATTGCCTTTCCTTCCGAATCGTATTCCGTAATGTGAGTTTTCCCACTTTGCAACTCTAATGTCACGTGATCGTGTACTTGTTCGGCATTTGGCGGAAGAGCAGGCCAAAAGATAAGTCGATTATTGTTTGTGAGCATGAATGCTCCAAATGGTAAATTATCTCGCTTGCGTGTCTCAAAGGTTACTATTACCGGTTTGCCCGGAGGCTTGCCATCATTTAGAAGCTGTCGGATTACACGAAGCCACAGTGAAGAGTCAGCACCCAAATTGTCATTCTCTCGAAAAAGTCGGGATACATCATCGTCATTTTCTTTTGTCAATCCATCAGATATAATTTTTCGAAATACTATGGGCTTTCTCAGGATAACTGCGACAGCAATAAACAGAAAAATGCACGTAACGTCGATTAATTGCCAGACCTCTCTCGGCAAGTGTATTGGAATCAATGGATTGAACAGAACAGCTATTAAAGCAAACAGCCATGTTGCCCACAGTTTTTGCCACTCGTATGCCACAAAAGCTGTGTATCCACCGACACCGCACACAACAAACCTAAGCAGTTGGTAATAGCCGTAAGGCCAGTCACCTAAAGCCCCAAATAACATCAAGGCTGCAATTGCAGCGGGCATCAGAAGTGGTCTTTTTTGTAGTTTTGTCTCGCTCATTTTTCATATTCCTGGATTTCTTTCCATAGAATAACTGATACCAGGAGAACACTGGTTTAGATGGTTGAATCGGCGAAGGGTGGCCTGCTGACTATCTGGCCTGTTCTTCCTTTGGAACCGCTGCAACCGGTATTTTTTTTCTACGGAAAGATGTTGTTACAAGTCGGTATAATCGTTTCAGAATATAAATAAGGGAGATTACACCTATAGCAAGCATCACGATACCAATGACTATATTCTTAGCCCAATAGCGGACAACTCTCCCAGGTATGTAACTGCCAGCTTTTTTCAACTGTTCGGGATGGTCTGGGGTCTTCAAGAACCATTTCAGTGTTTTGATACCAATAGCAAAGTTAAGATTTTGTCCCTCGTCTATACCAGCATAGGTAATTCCTATGACTAAACCGTCCGTATTAAGCATAGGTCCTCCGCTGCTACCTCCGGAGATGGGGGCCGTGAATTGAATTTCATGGACCCCCGCCGAATCTTTTATTGCGCTTATCAATCCATCGGATACAGTTCGCTCAAAGCCAAGCGGGTTCCCTATAACGAGAACCCGTTGACCGGCGTCCAAGTCGGTATCGTCGGCCAAGGAAATTATTGGCTCTCCGACTCTTTGCACTGAGAGCACTGCCAAGTCCACGTCATCGTCACGTTTGTCAATTGTGACGTCTTCATAAGTCTTGCGTAAAGAACGCACCTCAGCAGAATATGCACCTTCTACGACGTGAGCATTAGTCAATATCTTTCCATTGCCAATGAAGAATCCTGAACCAAATCCCAGTACATCGCCAATATCGTCGTAAAGAATAATAGTTACTACGGCAGGTGATGCGTATTTGACAATATCTTCCACTGACGGATGCTTTGGAAGTATTCGTGAATCTATTGTGCTGATACATTGGGTCGATGATGGTTCGTTTATTTCTTGGCTCCAGCGGATTCCATTGTATTGGAAATAGACAGAATCAGGATTTATTTTGACGACCTCTACCCCAAGTGCTTTGTACTCTGCTTGCAGGGCCAATGCGTTGCTCCTAAAGCGGCCCTCCGCAGTATGTTTTCTAATTAACTGTATCTCAAAATCCCTCTGTGCGTTAAGTGCCTTCATCTTCTGCATCTCAGCCTTCATTGTATTTTCCAAGGCACGATTCTGAGACAGGTACTTGTTATCTATATCCGCAAGTCTGGATAGTGTCTGAGACTCCATAGTTTTCTTTTGGTTTAACAGGACTTGTCTGCGTTGCGGGTCCTTTTCAGCATCCCATTGTCGTTTCAAATTAGCTTCTGCAAACATGTGTTTGCTGCGAATAGACCGTTTGTCATCCTCAACCTGTTGTTTGACGGCGTCAGATGCTTTGCCAAATTCCTGTTGAAGTCGCTGTTCAGTTTGCCTATCTGACCGCCGTATCAACTCATCTACAGAAGGAACCCTTGCAGTGTAATCAGGATTGTTAATCAGCGTGCGTTTGCCATCCCCTTCATCCCACTTCAATCTTTCATTTGTCTGTTGTTTAAGTTCATCACCATTCTTCCAATGCCCTACAAGCCGACTTGATGGCGTTGATAAGTCTCTCTGCTGCTGCAAGGGAACAAAACCGAATTCATTAGCAACATCTCTATTATCAGCCTGTGTAGTTGCTGGAGTATTTGAGAAGCGTACAACGATTATGGCTATACAAACGACAGCAAGTAAAGCTAACACCAACCATTTAACTTGTTCTTTTGCAGCTTTGGTAGTCTGACCGTGGGCTACGGCAACACTTTTTGTTTCTTCGCTGTTAGTTATTACTATCATCTCCGAAGCCAATCGAATAATCAACAAGTACACGAAAAAGGCAAACGCCAAGGAAGCCATAACAAGAAGGAATACATTACCAGATTCACGACCTTTAATACCTGTTACTAACACGATTACTATCAGAATTGCTCTTAGAGTAGCATTTGCTAATGAGTTATTTAGTATGTTTCGCATTTTCTGCTCCAGCAGTAAGCCTCCAAAAACCAACGCTTTTCTTGTTTAACATTATCGCTCATTTTGATTCTCCTTCGACAAAAACCAACTCCTCTGGGACTGAAACAGTATATCCGCTTTCAATATATCGGACATTTCACAAGGGGATATTAGTTCGGTAGCTCACTTCTGCTCAAAATACGTAGTACTACGTATTCTTAGCCGGAAAATACCTGTTTCTCGTTAGGAGAAGCCCTGTTTCTGGCTATCATCTTCCATATGGGGAATTATAAGGTGTACGTCTGCCCCATAGGTGGTCCATTTTTCGATGAGTTGTGCTTGCTAATGACAGGTTTTGATAGAGGACCGCGGGTGGGCTGAATTACTGCGGAGATTTGGGACGCAGAGATCGGATGGAATTAAGTATGGTGTTCCCGGAATTGCGGGGAATTGCGGACTTTTCAATTTATAATTGATTATTTTGGGGAAGTGAGATGGGACAGGCGATAGTTATTAAGGCTGGTGGTAAGGATTTCGATGCGGAGTATAAGAAGTAAGGCAAAAGTAAAAAGTTAAAAGGAAAAATAAGGCACCTGTGCTTGGCGAGGGGGAATTGGGATATTGGCCGCCGGGGAGGGCCAAGGCAATTTACGATTTTCGATTGACTATTGACTATTCGAGATTAGATTCTTCGTATAAACTTCAGATTAAGACCAAGAAAACGGTGGGGCAAGCCGCCACCCTACGAGAATTCGAGAGTTCAGGAGTAATTTTGATATAGCCCCTTTGCTGTACGCGGATCATAAATTTCCCGCTATTGCGGCCCGGATAAAAAAACTGTTGCAAATCTCCAGAGCTTTACTATAATACCCGCTTGTTTGTGTGTGATGTGTGCCACGCAATACGATATACGATATACGCAATACGAATATAGGGAGAAGTTTCAATGGGACCAATTACGGAACCTGGAATTGACTTATTTGCCGACAATTTGCCGTCGATGGACGAGATTAAAACGCTGTCTGAGTTTATCCATTCCGGCGAATCGAGCCGGATAAGCTTCAATGAACAAGTAGAATCAGAAATGTCCAAAAGCGGACAGAAAGCCTCTCTGGCAGCGGGAATCGGTCTTTTTATTCTTGGCAGAAACGCCGAAGCAGCCGAGAAACTTGCGAAAGGCACTGACTGCAAAGAGAAATTCATCTGTCTGGCCTTTGCGCTTCGCCGGCTGAGGGAATTCGAACAGGCGATCAAAAACCTGCAAAAAAGTCTCGACCATGAGGCCGATAAATTAAACATAACACTGGAAAAAGCCGCCACATATCGTTACGCAGGTGATTTTAAGGCTGTGGCGAAGGAACTTAAAACCTGCACTAACTTTGAGAACGTAAGTGCCGAGTATCACTACCAGCTTGCCCGTCTTCAGGAAGCCGAGGGTCTTTACGATGAGGCGGTTGACAATTACCAAAAGGCTTTGGAATTATCTCCGAACCATCAAAAAGCACTTTTCCACCTGGCCTTTCGCTGTGACTTGTCCGGTAATGAAGAGGCTGCTATCGACTACTACAGGCAAATTGCTGCAAGCTCGCCGGTTTACGTAAGTGCCCTGATGAATTTAGCTGTTCTTTACGAAGATAGCGAAGAGTTAGACAAAGCAACTCAATGTATCGATGCCGTCCTGGAGGCTCATCCGAATCACAAACGAGCAATTATGTTCAAGAAAGACATCAATAGCTCAAAAACGATGTTCTATGATGAGGAAAAAGAAAAGAAGAAAACCCGCAAAAGCCAGATTCTCGAAACTCCAATGTCTGATTTTGAGCTATCGGTCCGCAGCAGAAACTGCCTGAAGAAAATGAAGATCGACACGCTCGGCGACCTTCTGAATATCACCGAAATAGAGCTGCTGTCTTATAAAAACTTCGGTGAAACTTCACTCCGGGAAATCAAAGCTATCCTCGAACCAAAAGGATTATACCTCGGCATGGCCCTGGAGGATAAACAGCTCTCTTCAGCAGAAATGGCTGATGATGCCGTCGCAGAAGACCAGGAAGAAGGACTCAAGAACAAACTGGTCGACGACCTCCGATTGTCTGTGCGTGCCCGAAAATGCCTGCAAAAGCTCAATATTCATACAATCGGTGAAATAACAAGTAAAACGGATGCTGAACTTCTCGGCTGTAAAAACTTCGGCGTGACAAGCCTGAACGAAGTAAAAATAGCTCTTGGTGACCTTGGATTATTGCTGCGAAACCTGGACTAACCGATTGATCATTATCAGGTAAATTGACATTGTCCACCATAATCCAACTGACAGCAGATCCGGGGAAAATTGTCTCGCGGACGGTCTGGCATATACACCATCTTCGAGTGTCAAGCAGTAAAAACGCAATCCTTTTGCTTCTGCTGCTGATTCTCAGCGGTTGTAAGAAACGTCAGCTTACGACGCCTACCGTCCAGATGAATATCGAATCACAGTTTTGGATCAGAGTATTGCTCTTCGACGATGTCAATGCCTGCACACTAAAAACTGTCTCACCATTCAGCGTCATCAACGACCAGACCGCACCACAAGCACAGAATACAGTAGCTCGGTTTAACCAAATCAATGTACCGATAAGCCTTAAACTGACCAACAGCAGAATCACTATCGCCGGCCAAGCCTTCGCAAACGACAATGTCGTCATTTTCCCAGACGACCCATACATCTTCAACGTGAACGGCAACGATTATCGCGGCAAGTTAAGGCTTATAATCAATCCTGACGGCAATTCATTCGATGTGATCAATCTGGTTCCGCCCGAGCCATATTTAGCCGGCGTCGTAGGTGCCGAGATGCCCGGCTACTGGGAGCCGGAGGCGCTCAAGGCACAGGCAATTGCAGCAAGAACTTATTGCTTTTACATCAAAAAGCGATTCGGCACCAATCGCGACTGGGATATGAAACAAACAGCGGCACACCAGGTTTACCGCGGCCTGGCCGCCGAATCGGCACAGATCTGGCAAGCCGTCAACCAAACAAAAGGCCAGGTAATTAGCTGTAAACAATCCGGCGGTCTCGAAGACATTTTTCCCGCCTACTACAGCTCAACCTGCGGCGGCCATACCGAGAACAGCAAAAATGTATTCGGCGATTCCTACGAACCACTAACCGGCGTGCCCTGCCCCTATTGCCAGGATGTGGCTAAGCCCAAGTTCTTCTTCTGGCCTATGATCCAGTTTGACGAGGCTGATATTACAACTAAGTTGCTGGAAAGATATTCACAACTCAAGCAGCTCGGAGAAATCACAAACGTAACTGTGTCCGGCCAGACTAATTATGGAGAATTTTCTCGATTGACAAAAATAAAACTCCTCGGCTCGACCGGCAAAAGCGATTTTCTCAGGGCCGAGGACTTTCGTCTGGCAATCGATCCAACAGGCCGAAAATTGAGAAGCACAATTTGCCAAATCATAAAATTGTCTGATAAATGGGCGTTTCTCTCAGGAAGAGGCTGGGGGCACGGCGTCGGAATGTGCCAATGCGGTGCTCAGGGCATGGCAAGAGACGGCAAAACTACTCAGCAGATACTTTCATATTATTACCCGGGATCCAAAATTAAAAGCATTTATTGAAACCGGGAAATGTGGAATATTTGCATTAAGAAAGTTAATATACGAAAATAACAGCATAAAAAACATGAAGGGCGAAATTCGATATTCGAATTCCATAAATGGATAATCTTATGTTCTCAGTTTATAATTACATAGCAAATGGCTGATTTTGAAGTTCTCCATCAGGATTCAAGCTGTGCCGCCAGGCTGGGTTTGCTGCATACCGCTCACGGGAAGATCGAAACTCCTGTTTTTATGCCGGTCGGCACCGCTGGAGCGGTAAAAGGTATCACTCCGCAGCAGCTCAAAGATACAGGCGCCGGCATCATCCTGGGCAATACCTACCATTTGCTGCTCAGGCCCGGGGTCGAGACGATTGAAAAGCTCGGCGGACTTCATAAATTCATGGCCTGGGACCGGCCTATACTGACCGACAGCGGCGGATACCAGGTATTCTCCCTGAGCCCGCTGACTAAAATCGACGACGAGGGCGTTGAATTTGCCAGCCACGTAGACGGGGCAAAGATATATTTGAACGCTGAAATCGCCACAGAAATCCAAAATAGATTAGCCGTCGATATAATAATGTGCTTCGACCAATGTACGCCATCCGGCGTCGAAACGCCCCAGCTTAAAAAAGCCGTCGAGAGAACCATACTTTGGGCCAAACGCTGCAAAAAAGCGCATAACAGACCGAACCAGATGCTCTTTGCCATTGTCCAGGGCGGAATAAATCCCGAATTGCGAACATACTGTGCTCAAGAACTTGTCAAAACTGGTTTCGACGGGTACGCTGTCGGCGGATTAAGCGTGGGCGAAGGACATAACGATATGATAAAAACGGTAAGCCATACAACGCGGCTCTTACCGGCGGACAAACCTCGTTACCTTATGGGCGTTGGCACACCTGCGGATATTATCGCGGCCGTTTCGGCCGGCATCGATATGTTCGATTGCGTCCTGCCGACGAGAAACGGGCGAAATGCCTTTGCTTTTACCGAAAATGGCCCTCTTCGGCTGAGAAACAACGCTCATATCGACGATACCAGGCCAATCGAAGCCGGCTGCGACTGTTATTGCTGCAGAAATTTCAGCCGGGGCACATTGAGACATTTCTTTAATTCGGGAGAGATGCTCGGGCCGATATTAGTATCTGTGCATAACCTGACTTTCTACCAAAGACTTATGACCAAAATACGACAAGCCGTAAAAAGAAATAAATTGGCCGACCTGGCAAAAGAATTGATTATTAACTATTGATTATTGGTTATTGATAAAAAGATAAAAAGTGGTTATTATCACTGGTTTAGCCGCCGGTTAGTGTACCGGTTATCTCAATACTGGAATGAGACATATGAAATTATGAAGGGAAGATAAAAATGAACAATATATGGATATTAGCCCAAACAGACGGCGGAGATGCTCCATCGGGCATTACTTCTGAGCAGATAAGTTCGGATGAGCAGATGACAACGACCGCACAATCCGATCCCAACGCGCCAACCGGAACTCAGAAGCGAAATCCTTTCGGGGGCACTCAATTAATCTTTCTCGCTTTGATGTTCGTTCTTATGTACATGATTCTTTTTAGAGGACCTCGCAAGAAACAGCAGCAGCATAAGCAAATGGTACAATCGTTGGCAAAAAACGACAGAATACAGACAATTGGCGGGATTATCGGAACCGTTGTCGATATTAAGGAAGATGAGATAACGCTGAAAATTGACGAGTCGAATAATACGAAAATAAAGATTCTCCGTTCAGCAATCGGTAAAAATATGTCGAAAGATAAGAATTAGTCGTTAGCACTTAGCCGGCTATTTCACAGCCGTTAAAGCGATACGCAATACGATATTTGAGGGAAGTTATGAGTAAGAATCTGACGCCGAAAATTATTTTAATCATTGTTTTAGTGTTGGTTGCAATCTGGACTTTATATCCGCCAAACAAGACCTTAAAGCCCGGAATAGACCTGGCCGGTGGGACAAGTCTTATCTATGAAATTGACACCCACGGTCTCAAAGAAGCAGAAAAGAAAGATTTATCGCAGAAATTAATAACCGTTTTGCGAAGGCGAATAGATCCTGCGAACATCCAAAACCTTATATGGCGACCTCAGGGCAGCACCCGCTTCGAGATACAAATGCCCTTAGCAAGCGCAGAAGCACGCCAAAAACGTCAGAACTACGAGAAGGCCGAGACAGACCTGCTCGATAAAAATGTCAGCGCCGCCAAAATCATGCGTTCGCTTAAAAAGCCCGCGGAAGAGCGAGCCGAACTCTTTAAGGAGTTCGCACAGGAAGATCCTAACAGACTGGCAATTCTCAATACTCTTGCCACAGCTCATGACGAGCGTCAGGAGCTGAAAGACAAAAGGGATGCCCTCTACAGCGACCGCGAAGCTACAGATACGAAAATGTCATCGGCCGGACTTGACCTCGATAAAATCAACGAAAATATAGGTAATTGGGCCGGGCTAAACGACCAGGAGCTCTCCGAATCGATAAGAGAATTCACTGACGTCAACGACAATCGCGATATGCTTACGGGATATGTTAAGAACTTCGCCGAGTGGTCCGGAGTTTCAGATCAGTTTCTGGAGAAAAACGCCGAGTACATCGAGGCAAGAAAAGCCATCGATCAATTAAACCTTACTAAAGATCAGTTGGACTTCAGCCTTGAGCTGGTCGAAAAGTCTACGAAACGCATAAACCAAATCGAAAAGCTCAAAACTAATTTCCCTGATCGGATCGATGAAATTGACAGGGTAATCACAGCATTCGACGAATACCGCCCTTTCAGAGGCAGACTCGACGATCCCAAGGATTTGCAGCGAATGCTAAAAGGTGCCGGAATACTGGAGTTTAGAATACTTCCAACGCAGGGACACACTGAAGTTGACATGGACCTGATGGCCGGCTACGTCGAGAAACTCAAGGAAATGGGGCCGAGAGCCGCCTCAGACACCCAGTACGTATGGTGTGAAATAGAGAATTTAGAAGAATGGAGGGTGGCCGACAGGGAAGGCCGACCTTCAATTACCGAGGCATTTGGCGACAAATACTATGTCCTTGCCAGCAATAAAATCGACGAATCAATGCTGCATAGCCTCAGCAAGAGAGAGTGGAAATTAGAGAGGTCCAATCCGACAACCGATGAAATGGGGCGAAGGGCGATCGGTTTTCTGCTGGATGACAGAGGTGGAAATCAATTCTTTAAGGTAACTGGAAAGAACATCGACCGGCCGTTATGTATCCTGCTTGATTCAATCGCGATATCGGCACCAAATATCGAAACCCGAATTCGCAGACAAGGCTCAATAACGGGCAACTTCACCCAAACAGCAGTTGAAGACATGGTTAACAAACTAAACGCCGGTTCTTTGCCCGCAAGACTTATAGAACAACCCATTTCCGTTAATACAATAGGCCCGTCCATCGGAGCCGACAACCGTGACCAGGGCGTTAAAGCCGGTTTGATCGGCCTTGTAGCGGTCATTGCGTGTATGACGATTTATTATTGCCTGGCCGGCTCGATCGCAGACGTGGCGTTGCTTTTGAATATGCTCTTTGTCCTGGCGATAATGGCAGGTGTGCGGGCAACCTTTACGTTACCGGGCATCGCCGGCATCATACTTACGATCGGTATGAGTGTTGACGCCAACGTACTCGTATTCGAAAGGATCCGCGAAGAGCAACTGAGAGGCGCATCGCTCAGGATCGCCATCACAAACGGCTACCAGCGAGCCTTCAGAACCATTTTCGATGCGAATCTGACCACGTTTATTACCGCTGCGATTCTCTACTGGCGTGCTTCGGAAGAAGTCAGAGGCTTTGCAATTGTGCTTATGCTCGGTATCGCATCCAGTATGTTTACCGCTTTGTTCGTAACTCGAGTGATTTTTGATTCTCTCTTGTCCAGGCGAATTATCAAAGATCATTTACTTATGCTCCGCATCATCCACAATCCGAACGTCAACTGGATGCGTTCCAGACCAATCTTCTTCGGCGTATCGAGTGTGCTGATAGCTGCAGGATTACTTGTCTTCTTTACAAGAAACGACTTAAAGAACAATAAGTACGACATTGAATTTACCGGCGGTACCAACATACAGGTTAATCTCAAAGAAGCCCTCGACCGGCAGGAAGTCGAAGGAAGAATCGTGAAAATCGGAACTGATTTGAACAATTCCGGCCTTAAAGCGGCAAGCGTTTACAGTATTGGAAAGTCAAACAAACAGTATGAAATCAGCACAATAGAAACAAACAAAATAGCTGTTACAGTAACTTTCCCTCAAACGGGGCAGCAATCAACGGGTGAGCTAACCGCCGCAATAGAAAAGGCTCAGGTGAAGTTTGCCAGCAGGCTCAGTAACCTGATCGTGACACAAGATACGAACAACGCCGCGGCATTCACAATATCAACAAGCCAGATGAACCAGTCTCTGGTCAAAGATGTATTGACAACAGCTTTTCCCGATGCCGATATCTCGGAACCCGAGGTCGATGAAATTGTCAATAACGCGATACTGACGGCTTTTGCAGACCAACTGGAAATTCAACAAAATCTTCAGCCCAAAATCATCTCCGAGCAAACGATATCCGAAGAGCTGATAGACTCTTACCCCGAACTGATTGATTTTCTGGGCGGTATCAAGATCGAATGTGAAATCCAAAGATCTGCCACGGCCGGAGAAATCATCCAAAGATTCAAGGATTTGCTGTTTAAGCCCGATATGCAAAACATCGAACGGTATCCTTACGAAATCCTTGATTTAAGCCTGAATGCCCTGGCCGACCCAAACCTGCCTGTCAAATCTTTTGTTTACGTAAGCGCTAATCCCGAAGCAGGTTTCCGCGAACTTTCCGAGGAAGAACGAACACGGTTCATCGAAAATGAAAAAGCCAAAGTTCTGGCGGCAACCAGACTCGAAACCTCGCTGCCGCGCGTAAGACAATTCGATCCTTCGGTAGGTGCCGAACAAAAACAACGGGCGTTGATCGCCATTGTCCTGTCGTTATTTGCGATCGTTACTTATATCTGGATTCGATTCGGAAATATCCGCTACGGCATTGCCGCCATTGTTGCACTCGTGCACGATGTATGTATCACACTCGGAGCGGTCGCCGCCTGTGCCTATATCGCAAATACATCAATAGGGGAATTTCTCTTAATCGGCGACTTCAAAATCAACCTTGCAATGATAGCCGCTTTTCTTACGCTGATCGGTTACTCGCTTAATGATACTATTGTTGTTTTCGACCGTATCAGGGAAAATCGCGGCAAGGCACGTCAGCTCAGTCCGCAGATGATAACCGACAGTATTAACCAGACTATTTCCAGAACGATTATGACCTCTTTCACAACATTTATAGTTGTGCTGATAATGTACATCTTCGGCGGTCCCGGGTTAAGAGGCTTTACGTTTGCGATCGGTTTGGGCATAATCGTTGGTACCTATTCGTCTATTGCAATAGCAGCGCCAATATTATTGCTCGGCACAAAAACACAAAAGGAAAAAGGAAAGCGGAAATCATAGTAAATAGCGTTTGGCGCTTAGTTTTCTGATTCCTTCGAAGGCAGGTATCCGTAATCTACCTGTTATTGTCTGCTGAGATGCAAAAGGACTTGAAAATAGGATTGGGTTTGGGCCTGACACTGGTAATCGCCTCTGTGCTCTGGCTGGCTACTCGCCCGAGCCTCCGGCCGGAGGCAAGAATGCAGCAGACTCACGACACAGCCTCCCGGCAGCAATCCGCCGAACAGCATGTCGGTCCTGCCGTTGCGAGGTTTCCGGCACCTGATTCCGACGCCGCGCAAAGTGATAATCTCGACGCATCCCCCGTAAAAATATCGAGTGACGCCACTGAAGCCGATGACGAGATTGAAAAAAATAATCTGCCGGATACAACAATATACGAGCAAGAAGAGAAGATAAACCCCCAGAAATTTCACATCGTGCGTGAGGGCGAAACGCTATCCATGATTTCGAGTCTATACTACGGCTCTGGAGGCAAATGGCAAAGAATTCTCGACTCCAACCGGAATACGATAAAAGATCCGAACAAAATCAAGCCCGGCATGAAACTAATTATCCCAGACTAAACTGGATAATCGTAAAATAAGTGAGAAAGAACAAGTCCTAAACGTTCTACGTCATCCGGCAAAGAATTCGACATTTCCCGGCTCAGCAAGTTTGGTAAGTTCCGTGGTAAATTTCATCTTGTCAGAGGCTGATATTTCCCGATGTTGATAGTGAATTGACACTCTATCATCCAGAACAGACATGGTTTTAAGCGTCAGATTATTGAGATGACTCTCCAGAAACTGTGTCAGTTTTGGTTCAATATCCGAAAAGACAGTCTTATCGACGGTTATCATAAAACTCGCCCGGTCACGAAATGAGAAACGATTCCGAACAAGCCATTGAATACTCAAGGTCACAAATACAATAAGAAATAAAATAATCGTGATAAGGTAATTGCGTGTTGCCGCGCCTATCGATGTTGCAATCAGCAGCAGGAGATAACCTATTTCTGCAGGGTCCTTAACAGGGGTTCGGAATCGGACAAAAGATAGAGCACCTAACAATCCTAAGGACAGCGGGATTGAGCTCTGAATTCCTAAAAACAGCGCAGTAATGGCCGGCCCTGCGATGATAAAGGAGCGGTCTACACCTGCCCCGATATTGCGGGAACCGTAAAATAAATGGTAAATAAGATAAACCGCGACAGAAGCAATTAGTGAAAAACCGATTGCCACTATGGTCTCGGCGAGATTGAAATTAGAGGACTCTAAAAAGCTTGCTGCCAACATAAAATTTCTCCTTGTTCATGGTTCATAATAATTCTATTCTACCGGATGGCCAGAATCGGCCTACCGCTCCGGATTTTTCCATCTGTGATTCAAGACAACCGGCATACTTTGAGAACCTCGTCCAATCGATACCCAGGATGCTTAGAGATCGAAGTGATTTGGGTATTTCCATTGAGGGGCCCTTGATTTCGATAATCCCACCTTCGAGCATCAGGCTTGCCTGGCTATGCCCCAGAGACGTGGCTATCAGCGAGGAGCTAATTCTCCAGTCAAAAGACACCCTCGTGCCCGTCAAGATTTCAGCAAAGCGAAAACGTTCGTAGGTTATCAGGATAACAGGCAGCAGATGTTTTTCAGAAAAATATCCGAATTCCGACAATGTTCCTGATATTATATTCCCATTTACTATTGTATTGTTAGCTCGAATTCTTTTAAGCCGTTCTGCCGGTACGAGGATTTTTCTGCGCTGTTTTCTGCTCGCAAAACCTCTTTTGGATTTCAACTCCAGATAGACAGGGACCATACCCTCCCAATCGGCAGGGCTGTCATACCATCTGATGCGAATTTTTTCCCTTTCATAATTACCGTCATCCGATTTTTGAAAATGGTCCAGGTCAAGCGTATCGAAATAGAGGCTATTAATAGTGCCTTGAGGATACTTGCTATCCCGCAGGCAGATATGAGACAAAAGGCTGCGGGCAAAGGGTATTTTGGCCGGAGGGATAAAGAATTTTCGTTCAATTCGTTCCCAACTCTGGTCATGGCCTGATTTTGTGCTCTCAGTCTTTGAGCTTATCCGGGATATCATTCTGGTTGTCTCCCATTCCCTTTGAATCTATCAAGCGTATTTGTGCCGCCAATGTTCTGGCCGGGTTGACTTCGACTGGGTCGTTTCCCATCCAATTGCTCTCTTACTGATAAACGACGAGCCTTTATAAAGGCTCTCAATTTGGGGGCATTCATTCCACCTCCGGGTCCACCTCGACGATCACCACGCCCGCCGGCATCTCTGTCTCGGCCCCGAATACGACCCCGGTCCATTTCGTTGGTAACTTCTCCTGCCGCTTGAGAAGAAAAGCCTTCACTTACATTACTTTCAAAATCCTCGGTGGAGAAGAACTTTAGGTCATCAGCTCCAACAAAAGGCCTTATCATTTCGACAAGTTCATCAATTCTTGCTTCAATTACACCTTCGGCGAAGCCGCTATTAAGCAATTGCTCAAGGTATTGATGATATTTCTCCAGATAGGGCCTATGCGCCATCAGCCTGGCGACCAGAGGCCGATCTGCTATAGCCCCGGTGACTGGTTCATCAATATAAAAATCTACAACGCTCATTCCACGACCAAATCCCATACTAAATGTCCCAAAAGCCATGTTTAAATCCCAGGGAATTAGAGAGAACTTTCCATTAGACTCGTAAAGATAGTAGTTGTGCCCAGACCCGATGTAGTTGTCCAAATGGACGATAAGTGCTGAGACTGCCAGGAACTTGAGAACGTGATCAACATTAAGTACCTTCTCGATCTCGGATGGAAAAGTTTCATCAGGACATTTGTTCAGAACTTCAAGAAAGCAAAATAATGCACTGTGATCGGGACAATTTTCGTTTGTTTTCAATCCCATCTGTTCGATCAAATTTCCGCCTCTTCCAAACATACCGCCGGGGCCTCCTGGAAAACCACCTCTTGCCCTAAAACCGCCATCGAATGGCCTATTCGGATCGCCAGGAAATCCTCTTCTTCCTCTGAATCCAGCGGCAAATGGGCTATTTGGATCATCAGGAAATTGTCCTCCACGGCCTGCTGGGAATTCACCTCTTGCTCTGAATCCGCCGGCGAAGGATTCGTTCGGTTCCCTGGGAAATTGCCCGCCCGGCCCTCCAGGGAATGGTCTGTTTGGGTCACCAGGAAATGGTCCGGGGAATCCCCCCCCCGGACCACCGGGGAAAGATCTGTTTGGATCGCCAGCAAAGGGGCCTCCAGGGCCTCTGGGAAACTGCCCACCCGGCCCCCCAGGGAACGGCATGTTTGGGTCTTCAGGAAATCGTCCCCGTGGTCCTCCGGGGAACTGACCACCCGGCCCCCCCGGCCCTCCGGGGAATCGGCCCTGTCCCTGTGATGTTGCAATATCATCCGGCAGCATTTCACTTCCAGGAGCCCCTTCCTTTTTTAAAATTTTAACCAGATCACCAAGCCTGGCGCCTCCTATCTTGATGTCGAGATTGTTCTGCTTACTTTTAGATGCCTGTAATCCTTGTGTATTCTGCCTGTCGAAATCCTCTTTTGTCCAACCCAAGGCGGCGGGGCTTTGTTCTGGTTTGTAAAGATTCCCTTCTGGATTTGAGAAGTGTCTGCGAAGAAATGCCTTATCGACCTGTTCAACCATAGTATACAATCCCAGATGAGTATCGTTTACCCATACGTCTGCAAATGCAGTCCGCGGCGTTGGAATATCCATCTGTTCAAACAGTTCA